>Ga0116227_10002818_pt1 | contig 39215 bp, 35 predicted proteins | sample S1TSphgellanicum_FD_89693 | JGI IMG/M metagenome (GOLD analysis project Ga0116227, IMG submission 89693) | Host-associated microbial communities from peat moss isolated from Minnesota, USA - S1T2_Fb - Sphagnum magellanicum MG | ecosystem: Host-associated > Plants > Peat moss > Unclassified...
ATTTGTATATTATATAATTTATATTCTTATATTAGAAGAAATTAATTAATTAAATTAATGTGACATTACTTTAAAATCATTGTAATTATTTCATATAAGAATTAATTAGTATGTGCATAATTATTTTTCAATTGAACATAATTATTCACAGTCTTTAATTTATTACTTCAAACCTGAATTAAATTTTTGGAAAAATTATAGTGTAATTAAAATAATTATTTACTGATTTTAATTTCATGAATTATTATATAATAATATTATTTAAAAAATTATATGATTAATCATCTATGATAAATAATTTATAGTAATTTTATAATAATTATGAAAATTAATGTTATGTTAAACAGATTATTGTATTTATAGTTAATCATTACCAAGAAATAAAATTACTTGACCTATAATAATTTTTACAGCAATAAATGTTATTATATAATAAGTAATGTAATTAGTTGAATAATAATTAAAAAAAATTTGTGTGAGAATTTACTTTCTATTAACAATTGTCAATTCATTATTTATAATTTTAAAACAAATATATTTAATTTTGAATTATAGTCATGAAATTAGTTTCACATTAATTATATTATATATAGTTCGATCAGATTCTAAAAAAAATAAAATATTTTAAAATATTTTATTATTTATGAATTATGTATTAATACTTTGTGAGTAACTAAATAGCTAGTTTGTTAAATATTAAGAAGGTATTAGTTATTTAAATAATTGATAATGAATACTGAATATTTGTAATGTATAGTTTATAATTTAAGTATATGTAAATTTCATCGTTTTGAATTAAATGATTATCTAATTATCTAGTACTTGAATTGTTTAAAAATCTAAAAACCCAAGAAGGTAAGGCATGAAGAAAATTTTGGAATTACAATTTAGTTTGGAAAGAAGTTGTAACTTCAAAACTTATCCCATATTGTTTGTTCTCATTCCTATTTTGAACACTACATAAACAAGGGGGTGTGCCTATCCAATTTCACATTAAGAAATTTGTGCACATGGGATGAGCTAATCAAAAGGTTCAACCCAAAACAAAAAAACAAATAATGCACAATTCTAAAGTACTTACCTCTCCAACCTATTTATCTATCTAGTTAGGTAGGTATCTAGTTTGACCTACCCATCTAAGTCGGCCTATGTACCTACCTATATGAGTAGGTATTTAGCTTAGGAAGGTAGAACCTACCTATTTACTTTTTTACTTAAGTAGGTAAATAGGTAGGTAGGTAAGTAGGTAGGTAAAGATTATAGGCACCTCTTTATGTACCTACCTAGGTACTTACCAACTTAATATTAATATTTTTATTAAATTAATTTTAATGTCTCGTGGCATATTTACATTGGGCCATGTGTCATAATATAAAATCATCCAAGTATTTGAATTGAATGTCTTAGATTATTTCAACATAATAATGATGATAATAATTTAAATAATCATATATTAAGACACGTGGCAACACATGATTTGCTTTTAATTGTGACCAAAATAGTTGCATTTTAGTCGCATGTGACAATATGTATATAATGGAGTCAAAGGCTGAAATGTATTTGTTGACTTTTTCTCTCATACCCTACTCTTTGTCATTTGCGACTAGTTTATCACATGCGACTTGTCTTAGGTGACTAAAAGGATTTTAGTTGTAAAATGTCTCTTGTAACTAAAATTTAGTTGCAAAAAGCAAAAAAAAAAACATGTTTTTCTTCTAGTGCAAATTAACAATCGGATGATGACTTGTTGGATGAGTCACCATCACATGGAGAAGAGGGAAATATTGTTGTCAAATGAAGTGGAATTCAATATCCTAGCAAATGTGGAATGTCGACTCAACATTGGGGAATTTTTTTCACAAATAGAAACAAACTTGACATTGAATGCAATAACTTGTCAAAGTTTTTTAAAAGGCATGGATGGCAAGGAGTTTACCACCACATACCTATCCTTGACTTAAAAGTATCATTTCTACAGTTGTGACTTTGCAAAGAGGTGGTTCCAATAGGGGGGATAAAAATTGTTCAAGCAACTTTTTGGCTAATTCCATTGATGTTTAAGGTTAGCAGTGAGAGATGCCTTACATGAATTACAACCAGAAAATATGGGGCATCAACATGTTGGTTGATGACATCGAAGGTAATATTCTATTACAAAACCAATGCACATGTGGCACATGGATTGTAAGTGTAAAACACAACTTTATTCTTATGAATGTTGCTTCATTTTTCAATCAAACTTTAGTTTTTTTTGTTTTACATTTTCATTTTCGATCAAAAGATTCAAACACTTGAAATCCAATGATTACTTAAGGCTTAAGACTGTTAGGCACATGTTACAATTTATCAAATTTTCTTTTTAGTATTTGACATCTCTAAAAATCTTTTCATATGAATGTATCAAAATATTTATTTCTAACTCTTAAAATATAACCCAAAAAAAAAAATTGTCAAATGTTGATTAGTTTTTTAAAAATAAATCAACAAATATTCAATGAATTATGTTTGGAGATATATTTTGATTTGTGATTTTACTTATGATTTATAAACTTAATATTCAAATAAGATTGAAATTGATCCATACTTGCAATTGCCTAAACACATTGCGAAATTAACCATTTTAATTACTAACATCTAGGAGAAGATTTTTGTGTATGTATCAAGGCATGTTCTTTCTAGTTTTGCAAGTACAACTAACATTTTGATGTGCATGTTGATTGTTGTATCTTGTTTTAAAAGTTAATACTTTCAACAAACCATTTTTGTTTATGGTTTAGCAAGAAATTATGTTTGGAGTCTATTTAATTGGAATAACCTTTTTTTTCATTTTTCTTGGCAAAATATGATAAACTCACCCCATGGCATATTCACTTGCATGGGGGCATTGATGGGGGTCACATTTCTTGCTATGGGCTATTGTTTCTATTGACAAGAAGAAAAGAAACAATTTCTACTAGGTATTCAATAGCAATAGCCAAATATGGACATCTAATAAGAGTTTGATTAGATTGTGTTATTGAACATTCACTTGTGTGAGAAGACATGGAACATGCTAGACCTAATGTGTACAAGCTTCACTTAACATGCTCATTAGTGCACAACCATGTGTAAATATCATTGATTCTTTAAATTATGTTGTGTTTGTTAAATAATTTGATTTTGATCATTCATTATAAAACAATCAAGTCATGGATAATTGATTCATGATTTTGCTAATTCAACCTTTGTAGGGGAAATAATGGTTCAAATTGGCATGCATTTCACAATTCCATAATACATATCCATTATTACTTTGTTTCATTTTGAATTAAGTTCAAAGTTGTAATCTCATGTTGTTTTGTTGTTAGATATATGACTGCTTAGAGGTTGCGATTTTCTTTTATTCAAATTTTGATGACTTATGAATTTGCAAGTTTGGTTGTTTTTAGATTTTGGAGATTAATCTACATATTTAGGATGTGCAGGATGTGAAATGCATACTAATTCAAATTTTTTATATATGCCTATAGAGAATTGAAATTTTTTGGCCATAAATATGGTCACAAGTAGCCTTCTTTTATAAGCACATTTTCACTGTGATGTCCAATAATGGGAATTTAATCATTGTTGATGAATTTCATAAGGCCTTTTTCCATGCTATATTTATACCAGCATTCCAAAGAGATGTGGACCAAATGGTTGTTACATGGAATGTACATAGCGTCTGCAAAATTACAAAAAATGGAAGGTTTATTCCATTTCATGTTCTTGCACAAGTCTTCCAACCTTATGAAAGAGAATTTAAGCAAGTAATACACACATATTATGCAAATTTTAAGCATATGATTTGGTATAATCATCATGTGCACATGTGTTACAACCTCTAAATTGAATGTGAAATTTTATTTCATGTTATGCACATACTTGCACAAACGTTGTTCATATTGTGTGCATATGCAAAAAAGTACTACCACCTTTGGATAGTGCAACAATTGAGCTTTGTCGAATTATGGCATTAGAGATTGAAGTTGTAGGTTTTTGAAATCAAGTACGTGGATGAAACTATTGACCAATTTCACAATATCACTTAGGTATGCATCAAAGTCTTATGCTTTGCAACATCCATGAGTTGAATTTATGTGGGATTCACTATATGTTAAATTTGTAAAATAAAACAATTTTCATGAGAGAAAAATGGAATTAGTTCTAAATTCAAATTTTTCCCATAAGATAATGAAATCACTTGACTATGTGCCAATTAGTCCAAAAACAACTATTCCAATAGCAAATGGTATTAATTTGACATTTAACATTTACTGCAACCTTGTCATTATCATGGATACATCAATGTCAATAATTGTCTAAACAATGTGGTTGTAAAGTTGTAAACTAATGAAGTAATCATTGTTTATATGTTTATGACTTTGGTTGGAGGAAATGATTGCCATACAAGATAAAGCTTACAAAATTAGAGAATCAACTCTTGAATACTTGGATAAAAAGTTTGAGCTTCATTTGACACTCCCATGAATCTCTCTTGGCAATGCAAGGTCAATATGGGGACCAAGCTTACTTGGAGATGTGTTTGGATGGAAGCAACATTAGCAAGGTGGCAATAACAAGACTATTGATTTAAGCTCAAGAATCACTTTTGGGGTCATTGTAGTGCAATCACTATTGTATACACTTCTTGTTAAGGCCTTTTGGAATACAATACATTTGATGTATTGTATGCAAGTCATTGTTAGCTAGGTTCAAACAACTATACTATATAATTATACATTCCTAAAACACAAACACAAAATTGTAACTCATTCTTTGAATAAAATACTCATGATTATCACATATTCACATCTTCCACCTTTGAATTTGAAGCTTTAACCGTTTTCTTTAAAGACACATATGTTTCCAAAAGCCTAAAAGAAACACAAAAGATGAAGGTGTTTTTCCAATTCAAGTAAAGACCTTTTGGTTCAAGAAAATAATTTATTGTGTGTTAGTATGTCAAATTTTTAAAGGATAGCTACAAAATGCCCAAAGTGACTGCCCACAATTAAAAAAAAAAAGGTAATGCAAAGCTACCCAAACAACTACTCGGTATTGTGGATTATAAACATTCAACCATGAGAGTAGGCTTGTGCAAATGTTATTGTTATATGTGATTTGCCTTGTGGGTTGCAAATTTCATGGTAACATGTCACCTTGATAAACTACACCTCCTATCATATAAAAAGGAACTTATAACCATGAAAAAAAACACGTTACAATTAAAACTAGAAAACTTACACATGTAACTTTTAAAATTTTACCATGAAAATTATAACCACAAAAACTTCCATGACACTTTAATATTTTACATCAACAAATTTGACATTGTGAATTGAATAATCATGAATTACACTTGTGCAAATGGTACCATTCCCTTGTTTGACTTGTGGACTGCAAATTTCATGGTAACATGTTACCTTGACAATTTTCATATGTACAAAACCTGTAACTATGAAAAAAAAACTTGTAACCACTAAAAATTAAAAACTTGCTTATGTGACTTCAAAAACCCATACTATGAAAATTCATACCATGCAAATTTGAAATTTTACAGCAATAAATTGAACACACCATGTTTAAAGAACCATGAAATTATGCTTGTGCAAATTGCACTATACCCTCCTTTCACTTATGGGTTGCAAATTTTGTGGTATCATATCACCTTGAAAAACGACATCTTTAACCGAGAAAAATGGTATTTGCAACCATTGAAAATTGAAATCTCTTACATGTGACCCCAAAATAACATACCCTGAAAATTTGAACCATGAAAACTAATACCATGAAAATTTGAAAATTTACATTAGGGGATTTTACATCATGAAATGAGCACCATCAGATTATACTTGGGCAAATGTTGTTATTCCTTCTTATGACTTGTGCGTTACACATTATGTGATAACATGTCACCATGAAATAATACACTCGTAATCATAAAAAATGACGTATGTGATCTAGATAGTGATACCTATAACCATAAAAAAATTCAAACTTGACGTTATCTTGAAAAAAGATACCATGAAAGTCTAAAAATTAACACAAATAATTTGACACCATGAGATGAGCAAAAAGTATTCCATAGGACATGCATGAAAGCTTAGTGGAGAAGTTCTTTACAGCATATACTTTTCTTACAGAATTGTACTTGCTGAATCTGCACTCTTATCTTCCTTTTCATTATTGTATTTCAAAAAGTGAAGCAGCTCATAGTGTAATGGCTCATAGTGTTTACTGATATCGTGAACCCCATTACTACCCCCCCCAACCCTTCATCTCAAAACTGATCACAAATGGGGGCACTTTGAAATGTTCCATTTTAATAAAAATATAGTCCCTCGCCTATTCCCAAACAGTTTCATTTTAAATCTGACTTTTTTTGTTAAATTTTTGAACACATAATGGTGTGAACGAATGCTTGGTTGTGAGCAAGCATTGAAACAATGCTTATCGCAAAGCACAACATTGACCCATGTTTTAACTCCTTAAATTTTTGTTCAATCATAGATGCTCAATCGATGATGGGCAGTTTTACTTTACCCCTTATGATAAATTTTGACAAGCAACAATTCAAATAGGAAATATTCTATACCCCTTGTGACCTATTCAAACAAGAAGCAATTCAAATACCACGATCCATATTTCAAACGCAGCAATAGTTAAAGTAGAAAATGTTCCACGAAGTTCCAAAAAAATAAAATGAAGTCCCATTTCATGCTCAAAATGTAGAACCATGAAAAAAACATGTTTTGTAATTTCTCAAATTAGGCCAGCAAAAACTTAAGAGGTCAAATGAGGTTTGAACCCTCACACATTTTTCCTTTGCTTTCAAAGCTCAAACAATATTTGTAACCCTCCACCTAGAGCTTCCAATGTCACAAAAATTGCTCAATTTGACAAAGGAGTGAGAAAAATATGGGGTGTTTGGTGTAAGGGGTTTAGTGATGAATGAATAAAAAGTGCATTAGAATTTTGAGCTTACAATGTTTGATTGTTTCAACTTTGCCTCTTCAAATACAAAGAAGTTTTGTAAAGCCCTAATGACACACCCATCAGATTTTTAATCACTCAAAACAGACTCAAAATGTGAAAGATATAGGGGTGAAAATAGAGAGAGGTTAAGAGATTTTTTTCAAATTTTTTTGAAGCAAAACTATCACTCATGCTCTTTCTGTGTTTTTTGGGTTGCTTATTAACTTCTGACACACTCAGAGAACACTTGTAGCCTTCTGGTTTGTGTGTCCAATGATGTACAAATTGTTCAATTTGATTAAGGAATGAGAAAAATAGTGGAAAGTGTTTGGTGGCAGGTAGATGTTTGATGATGGGCGATTCTATCTTACAGCCATAGTAAAATTAATTAAAAGGGAAAAAAAGGAAAAAATCATTTCACATGTATCTCTCATTCTCGGTATGAATTTTCTCTTTCTTTCTTGCACTAGGTTCTTCTTGTAGCACTTCAATAAAAAATTCAGGCACTTTGGAATTTCTTGTGCTTCCTGCTTTCTTCTTCAATTTACAATACTTCCTTTGTGTTTTCTTATTCTATGTCCAATTCTCTCTTTCTTCTTTCGTGATTTCTATCCCCCTTCTGTGTATTTTCAGATTTGAGAGTTTGGGACCAGGTTTTTTAAATTCCAATTTTGTGATATAAAAAATTTGACAGCGAAATTTAAAAAACCAGCAAAAATCACTCGAACTTACAGTAGAAAAACACATTTTCCCAAAATTCTCCAAATTTTTAGTAAAAACCAGAAAAAACTTTGACATGTCCATTTTTCATGTGACGTCGTGGGTAGAAAACAGAAAAAAATTGTTGAAAAAAACCACTGCTTGGGAGTTGGGATCAGGGGTTGTTTCTTCCAATTTTCAGTTGTAGCATCAATAGGGCATTAAATTGGCAGACATATCTTCTTTAGATAACAGTCCAAAATGCAGAGAAGTGACTGAAAAACTGCCCCGAACCAAAAAAAAAAACCTACTGTGTCACACAAACTTGCCAATTCTTTGGAAATTCAAAAAATTCCGAAACCTGAAAGAACATCAAAAGGGTTACGTTTTCTCAAAAAGATTCGGCCAAGATACCAAAATTCTCCACAAAAAGGGTAAACAATTGCGGTTGGGGACTTGGGGACCGGCCTGCGTTGTCTTAACTTGTTAAATCAGTTTCTGCAGCAACAGCTGTTCAGGTGTACGTAAATTACTAGAATTTGGGAATGATCCTCGTGTCGCCGGAGAATATTCCCGGGAACATTCGATTGCACTTTCCCGTTCTCGTCGAAGAAACAAATTTTTCATGTGTTGTTGTTTTTCAGTTCACATCCAACGAGTTCGGTTTCTCGGTGGCTCCGCTCGGTCGATTGTTGCTGTTGGATATATTGGCAACGGTGATGTAGCTGATTACCGTCCGGATGCTCCTACTCACGAGGATTCTCCATTTCTCTTCTTCCCATGCTTGCTGTATCGTGTAAGCTTCGACCAGCTGCATAAGTTTGCAGTCTAGAAGAAGCTGGTCGAGTAAACGCACCTGACAAACCACCAGCAGCTACATCGAGCTAATTGCTTGCTGTACATTGATCTTCAACTTCACATATATACAAATTGGCATCGTCATCTGTTGCAAAGTTCAGTAATCTTCCCGTTTGAACCACTAGCAACTGGATCCGTGTGTAATCAACCCACTCGCGTAAGTAGTCGCTGTACAAGAGTCTACTTCCTGCACAAGATTGAACACACTTTACAACATAGTTCCTGCACATCGTTGCACACAGTTTGCACGTCCAGGAGAGGAGAAAGCTTGCTTTCTTGCAAAGGATTTCTGTTGTCATAGTAATACGTAAGCATCTTTGTTTTGTATTCTTCCCACCTTGGGATGGTTTTCATAAGCAGCCGGTCGGGAAGAACTTCTCAAGCTCACTTGCAATCCCGTCTTGATTCCCATTTCGATCAAGTTTTGTTGCTGCTTCTGGTGGATTGAGCAGTGTCGAAAACTCGCGAGAGCTTCCAGACTATAGTAATATCGAGATATATCCGTTGAAACTCGGAAAGTTTCGACGAGCTCTTTGAACTGTGCTGAAAGATAGCAAGTACCCAGAGGAGCAGCAGCAGCAGCAAGAGCAGCATAATTTGATAGTTTGTAGTCGCAGTATTCATCATGAGCTTGTCAAATTGTTTCGGTTTGTGGGCACCCAGAGGTTCGCGCACAACTCCTGCAGCAGCAACAGGAGGGACACAAACTGGAAACAAAGATGCGGGAGGAGGAGGAGCTATTGCAGGGCCGATCAAGACCGTGGTGGTGTTGGTGATGGAGAACAGGTCGTTCGATCATATGTTCGGCTTCATGAAGACGTTGAACCCGGAGATCGATGGTCTCACAGGCAATGAAACCAATCCTTTGTCGCTTACCAATCCGGCAGCTGGGGTGGCGACAGTATCGGCCCAAGCACCCTTTGTGGATCCAGCTGATCCGGGTCACTCTTACCAAGACATAGCGGTGCAGATTTTCGGCTCGACGACTGACACCACTGCAAATCCTCCTCCCATGAATGGATTTGCAGCCAACGCCGAGTCCATACAAGCTGGGTTGTCGACGACGATCATGAGTGCCTTCGCTCCCGAGCATATCCCAGTGCATACCGCTCTCGTTCAAGAATTTGCAGTCGTCGATCGCTGGTTTGCGTCGGTGCCATCTTCCACACAACCCAACAGGTTGTATGTCCATTCCGCGACATCGCACGGACTCATGAGCAACAACACCGAGCTCTTAGCGGAAGGTCTACCACAGAAGACCATTTTCGAGGTTGTGGACGAAGCTGGATTGACATTCGGGATCTATTACCAGCAAGTCCCCAACACTTTGTTCTACAGCAATCTCAGGCAGCTCAAGTATCTGGGCAATTTCCATCCTTATGATCTCTCCTTCTTGGACGATGCGCAGAGAGGAGTGTTGCCCAACTATACTGTGATCGAGCCCAAGTACTTCAACGTCCTCGCCGACCCTGCTAACGATGATCATCCTGTGCACGATGTAGCGCAGGGGCAGAAACTGATCAAAGAAGTTTACGAGGCGCTCAGAGCTAGTCCTCAATGGAATGAGATCCTCCTCCTCATCACGTATGATGAGCACGGCGGATTTCATGATCACGTTCCAACTCCTGTCACTGGCGTTCCTAGCCCTGATGGATTGATCGGGTCGGCTCCGCCTTATTCCTTCGATTTCAAGCGGCTGGGTGTGCGAGTGCCAACTCTCTTGATCTCTCCTTGGATCCCTGCAGGCACAGGTGAGAGCGAGTTTGTCTGAAGCTCTGCAACCATACCATATCTGCGACACATTGATCTATATCTCATTCGCAATGTGTTTAATGAGATGCTCGATCGTTGTGGGTCTGCATTGTTGTGTCTGTAGTGTCACAGAACTATGTTGTTGTTCTTCTAGTCGAGACTGATGGTGGTGGATGTGGAGGTCATGAGCATCATTCGACTTCGAAAGGCAGACGTCCTCTGTTACTCTGTATTCTCTGTCTTGCGCTGTTTGTGTGTGTCTCTCTGTGAGTATCATCATGTGTGTTGTTGGGATGCAGTTTTGCATGAGCCGAATGGACCAACGTCGACATCACAGTATGAGCATTCTTCAATCCCTGCAACTGTGAAGAAGCTGTTCAATCTGCCAGGACCTTTCTTGACAGCACGTGATGCTTGGGCTGGCACCTTTGATGGAGTGTTCTCTCTCACTGCTCCAAGAAGAGATTGCCCATGTAAACTTCTCTTTCTCATCACACAAGCTTCTTTCTCGTCATGCAAGTCTCCTTCTCACCAGGCTAAGTCCCAAAACTCCCCATACTTCCGATTCAATTTCACCAAGAAACGCCAGACCTGGCGTTGATTTTGTAGCTCAGGCACTTTGTGAATGGTTGTGTCAAACCCTCTTCATCTTTTCTTCAAAAGTTTTCAGTTATCCATCTTTGGGACAGCAACTGCAAGAAAAGATTGCTCTCCAATCTTGACTCAATCAGGAGTATGCTGTCAAAACTGTCCTGTGAACTTCCCCTCTTACACTCAGGACAGTTTTGACAGCATATTCCTCAAGGGCAAGGTTTATCCTTGAGGAATAATTGAACAAATTGGTTGATATCCAATCCTTGAGGATGCTAGAATCTGTTCAATCCCTGATGATGAATTCAACAAACAGTCTTGCTGAGTTGCAATCCTTGAGGATGTTTAGATGCTGTTCAATCCCAGAGGAAGAATCCAACAAGCTTGCTATGTTGCAATCTTTGAGGATGTTTAGAAGTTCTGCAATCACCCAGGAAGAATGCCACAAACTTCCTTTGTTGAAAACCTTGAGGAGGTTTAGAAGCTCTTCAATATCCGACGAAGAATTCAGCAAGCTAATTGCTATGTTGCAACCTTTGAGGATGTTTAGAAGCTCTTCAATCACCAAGAAACCATTTGACAAGCTTGCTGTGTTGCAATTGTTGAGGATGAAGCTCTTCAATTGCTGAGGAACCATTTGATAGGCTTGCTGTGTTGCAATCAATGAGGTTGTTTAAAAGCTCTTCAATTTCTGATGAAGAATTCAACCAGCTTGCTATGTTGCAGTCTTTGAGGATGCATAGTCTAAGCTCCTCAATTGCTGAGGAGCCATTTGACAGTCTTGCTGTGTTGCACTTGTTGAGAATGTTTAGAAGCTCTTCAATTCCTCATGACGAATTCAACTAGTGCTAGTATGTTGCAATTCTTGAGGATGTCAGAAGAGGTATTCATCTTCCAAAGGCAAAGACACAACAGGATTACTATAGCATAAAACAAGTATGATCAAGAGACAGTGGAAGTCAGGAAATGTGTATGCAAAGATCATCATCATCATTCCAAAACTTGCTGCATGTATCAGGTCTAGAATTCAAGTTTGTTTGTTTGTGAAAGTTATGCATACACACTCTGACCCAAACCAACCTTATCTTGGTTTCATGTCCAGTGCAATTACCAGCTGCTCCTTCATCGCTACAGCCACAGCCCTCAACTGAGTCTAGCCTACTCTCTGAGTTCCAAGAAGAGTTGGTGACACTTGCAGCATCATTGCAGGGTCAGTTGTCTCCACCTAGTGAGTGCAACACTGTGAAGAAAGCTCATGCATATATCACTGATGCAGTTGACAATTTCTTCAAGGCTGTGTAACCACTGCCTCCAAAGCTGGGCTACCCCACTGATACTAAACTCTAACCAACACCTGCAAAACCAGTTTCATCCTGAAGACTGATAGTTTAGAAAAACTACCCTTGCATCTCAGTTCACCATATAGAGGGACATTGGTGAGAGAATTTGAGAATATATCTTGGGATTGAAAGTGAGTCTCAGCTTACACACAACAGCCACCATTCTTTTCTACCAGCTCATGTGTCACAAGGTTTTTGGTTTTCAAAGGGTTTGATTCATTTCCAAGGGTTTAGCATCCAGGCATTGGAGCTCTCTCATGTCCATCATGGACAAAACTGCAGAAGCTCAGCAACCGCCCAAAAAAAAGTGCCCAAATGCTCAACTCGAGAGCTATATACCTGAAGAGTGTTTCTTCAATCTTGTGCTATAATTGTTTGCATTTGTATCACCTGGAAGATCTGGGTATTATATGGAGTATAACACTTCCAGCCTCTTGAGGCTGATGTTGAAGGTGAGAGTGAGTGGTAGCAACTCGCAACTCATTGATGTCATAGGCATGTTTCAATTGAATAATAAAGAGCTTTTCTGAAATACTTGTCAATAATTGTTACTGAAGTACTTGTTCTTTCCCTTGTCCTTGAGATGCACTCCAATTGACAGACTTGTTTTTAGATGCATGTCATATATGTTTTGGGCATGTTATGGGCGCTAGGGGTTATGTAACACGCTATAAGACCATGGGCACATGCTTCCTGGCATGTTGCACGCCCCTTGGTACTTGTAACATGGGAGGTTATGGGTGCAAACCAATGTTGGTTGGTTTTGCATTTTACAAGGAACTTTCTATTTTTACTTTGAATTTTTTATACAAACTATGGAACCTTTGAGTAAAATTTTGATAAAATTTTGAAGTATATGAGAATCTCTGGCAAGGATTATGTTGGCATTTTAGAACATGGCAGTTCTCTGGAGTGATGATTTTCATTTTTTTTAAAGAGGAGATAATTTTGAGTGCATTTAAAAGTCTAAGGTTTCTAATTAGAATGATGAAATGATTTTAAAATTGGGTTACAAAAAGTTATGTGAATATACAATTTTTATTTACAATGTGATATTTGATATAAAAGAATTTCATAAGTCATAATTAATTGACCCAAGCATCAATAGGCTATGGTGTTTTTCATTATAAATTGCACACAATTTTTTTTTTTTTAATGATAAAATTTCTTGTTTTCTTTTATAGTGAGGTTTTTTTGGGGCCATTCATGCAACTAGTACTAATACATCTTTATTAGTTTTTCCTCATATCAACACAATCTCATAAAATAAAAATTTGTAAACATTGACACAACCACAAGAAACCAACCAACATTGGAAGCTTGCACACAGCAACACAATCACAAAGGTCATGAAATTTGTGAGTTGTTACCCCTACACATCAACATAACCACAAAATGTATAAAAAATTCAACAAGTCATTTCTCCATGCATTAAAAGAACCACAAAAAGGTCCAAAACCTTTTGGAAATCAAACCCCCATGCATCAATGGAACAAAAAAAACTGATAACACTTTCAAGTTGTTGCCTCGAGTTTTCTTCGAAAAAAACTTGTTTTTCAATGAGCTTCATGTGCTCTTCAACCAAAGTGTCTTCACTTGTGAAAAAGTTATCAAGAGTGTTTTCCTTGGTTCCTTCATTCCTAAAACAAGCATCATTAGTCCAATTTTTATAATAACAAGAATGAGGTGATCGAAAATGTCAATTCTTTGCTAAGCTAATCAAAGATTTGTGATAACATCAATGACTTTGAAAATTCTTTCAATTTCAAATTGTGAGCCTACTATGCCAAATACTTGACAAGCCAAAAACAACACATGTGAAAATTGCATTGAATGTGTCACCCACCAACCCAAAGAATTTTGGTTTATGTTAATCGTGCACATAATCATTGGAAGATCTACAAATCATTTTCAATGTTCACATGATGGCATCATCAACAAAAACAATTTACCCAAAAACACAATTGTCATTTTCAAGTATTGTTGGTTTGTTGTTACCTTCAAAGGCTTCAAATAATAGGGGAATCATTATTTGTATATTTTAGGAAGCACTTGAAGTAAAAGGATATTTAAAAATTGGCTATGAATTAATGAAATATTTTGGGTATATTTTAGGTATATCCTAAAATATACCAAGAATTTTTTAAATATGTTCTCATAATGATTTATATGCATTTAATTTACATCTAAGGAACTTTTTTTAATGAGTTGCATTTCATATTTTATTGCACATCATTTGGAATAAAATGGAAATGATTTCCCTAGGGTTCAAATGCAAGTAAACTTGTAACAATAGCAACAATAGCAAATGCACAACTTTAACATCATATTTTACAACAACTTTGATAAAAACTATATTATCCACATAATCTTATATGACTTTTATGTTTTTTAAACAACGCTTCAACATGATGACCAACATATTATACACCTTGGCATTAATGTTCAAGATATAAAATGCTAGAAATGGCCTTTATATATTGATCACTTGTGAATTCATCTTTAATTTGAACTCCAAAATTTATAAATCAAAGTCACTTTCAATCAAAGGTTGATTTAGAGCTTAAATTTTGGCCACTTCAAATTTCATTAAAATGCACAAGATGAAAATAGATGCAATTGCATTTGAAATCAACCAAAATCTTTGATTTTGTTTTAATACACATTGCTTGACCATTGACAATAAGGTATTTGTAATAGCTTGAACAATAGCCCAAGTTTGGCACATTGGGATTTGTGATGACAAATGTAAAAATTATTGTTGCCCATAGCAAATGGACAGTACATTCCAATACATTAACAATTATTGGAACATAATGAATCATGATGCAAATTGCGTTTTCATAAGAGTTTTTAATATCTTTGTTGATAATCCTACAATAATATAAAAACTTTTTCACCTTTCTTTTCCTTTCTCAAAAAAATTAATCCAAATTATAGTCTTTTGCAATGATATTTTTAAAATTTTCAAAGTCACTTTTGAAAATCTACCAAATGCTTTAGAATCATTATAAGCATATTGACATGCCTTTGACATTGCATGGCCAAAATATGATCCCACAAATAGGCTAGATGATTGAAAAAAAAGAAAGTAATAACACTTGTTAATGTTGAAGTTAAGGTATTTAGATTTAACCCTTTGTCCATGACATAAGCAATGACCTTGTTAAATAAACTAAAAGAGTTTAGTCAAACCTTTATTAGGTTTGCCATGGTTGCACTTGTTATGTTATTCATTCAAAAATTCCCATTGTGACATGTGTGAGTTCCCATAAACAATTAATAAAACTAATGACCATGGAAAAAATGTCATGTCCACAACAAAACATTCAAATATCAAAAGACAACATGCATGTAATACATGAAACAAGTGAAGGCAAAATATATAATGATGAAAACATGGTAAAGTATACACAAAAAGTAATGTAAGCAACAAAATACTAGGGTCCCTAAAGAAAAGGATTAATAAGTAGATGATTTATGGGGATAATAATTTTTTTTTGGGGTACATTATCTTTTAACTCTTGTTTGCATGGACTTCAAAAGCTAAATTGTTATAATCATGATTTTTTAAGCTACTTGTAAGTATTTGAATTGGACCTAAAATTTGTGGTTGTTTGAAAAATAAAATTCAAGTACTTGAAAATAGGTGAAATGTTTTTGTAAGTATTTGGTTTTTTTTTCAAGCACTTCAATATTAATGTGGTGAACATTCTAAAATAATTTTTTTGGTTAATTGAATTTGTTTTCATAACTAAATCAATCCCAACCCCTAAAAAATGGGGGATATTTTTGGGGTTCTTTTTCAAGTCCAAATGATATGATACAAATTATTTTTAAAAGTTAGAGGGAGGCTAGAGATGCCCATAAAAAATAAATGTTTCATTTGTCTTGAAATGCTAAAAGAAGATTAGAAGTTTGAAAAACTGTTTTTTCATGTTTTCAAGTAAAAAACATGGTAACAAATATGTATAAAATATCTTGTTTGCACCCATAATTTTTCCTTGGTTTTTTTCACAATGTTTGGTGACAAAACTATCATTAGCTAATGTCAAAATGGAAATAAAACACATGAACATCATTTTAAAACAATGTGCTTGAACCATGGATTTTCAACATAGGAAAACATATAGTAATCTTTCACAAGGTATAAGACTAGGTCTTCAAGAAAGGCACGGTGTGTAGGTCAATTTTGTTATAAGGCCATTGGTTGCCCAAAAACTCAATGATTATAAAAGGAAGGATATTTTTTCTTTTTTTGGTTATTTCCATCACCTTGAATTTTTTGCACCAACAATTCCCACCTCCTACACTCTTCCACATGTTTATGAGATATAATTTATTCCAAAAAAATGAATTGGGGTCTTTGTTATAGTTCACAAGGCTTTTATCTTTTTCATAAGAAACATTTTTAGCATTAACATAAATTAGATTGTAGTGGTAGACAATACATTGCATGATTTGGGGATTATAGGAATAAAAGTTTGCACCATCATTGACAACCAAAAACCCTTAATAACTTGTGTTGTCATTCCAAAGATGCTATATGTTTTGATTGGTTAGAAGATGTGGAATAAATAATGCCCAATACAAATTTCCCTCCACATGAATCACTTTGATAGAGTGAATCCCACTTGAAAATGCCATCAAAAGTTGTTACGTCCTTTTAATTATAATAAAAACACAATAAGAAGAGATGAAAATGATTTGAGAATACAAAATGATAAATGTGTCCTTTTAGTTACAACTTGAACATAACAACAAAATAATAGAAAAATGGAAGGGGTGAAAAAGTACAAAATACTTGGACACTACTAAAGTTGTTGGAATCATTTAAAAAAAGGTTTATTACAAACCTAAACAACTTTGAAAAGAAATGAGCACACACAACAACTTCAACTTGAAAAAGTATAACAACATGAAGAGCAATAGGTGAAAAAAGTCAAGAACATTTATTTAGAAATCATGAAAAAAAATGTTGTGAGTGTTAAAGATTTACCACAAACTTGAGCAAGTGGGACAACAACCATGACAAGAAACAAGAAAAAAGGTGGTCAAAACACACACAATCAATTGAAAGCAACAACATGCAAAGAAAAATGTTGAAGATGGATATGGAGATTCATTGCAAAGATGAAAAGTCACAAAAATTGTAGGCAATGCAAGCACTGATGTTGACATTCATTAAAAAACATCAATAAGAGGAAACAATGAAAAAACATCAAAAAAAAAAAGGTGTGCTACAGGTGAAACAAGAAAAAAAATTGAATCATGATAAACACAAGAGGAGGAAGGTGACAACATATTTGGAAAGCTATCAAAGTTGTATAAAGGATTTTTGCGAAGACTTACCACAAACTTGAACAAACACAACAATAACATCAATAAGAAACAAAAAGAAAAATGCCTTGATTAGTGTAGTTGAATCTTGCAATGAAGAATGTAAAAAAAGGTGATCAAAAACCAATAAACACACAATCAATAAAAAGAAATAGTTCAATGGGGATAAAAACAGGAAAACTTGAAAGTTCAACATCTTAAAACCTAGACCTAACCCTAGACCTAACAAGATTTGGAATCAAATGCGAGACAAGCGAATTGATAAATGCTAAGTTTGATTGATCTGATATTTTCTTCGTTCACAAATTCAATTTTATAGACATCTTCTATCTAGGTAAATATGTGGCTCAAGTTTATATCTAATTTCAAAATGTTGGACTTAGGTTTGGATAGGGTCTATTTAGACCCTTATTTAGTTAGTTCTTACCCACCCAATCGGATAGCTGGCCAACATTGGTGCAAACATGACAAGGTGAAAAAAAAAAGCAAAAAAATACTAACGGAAAAAAAATTGTACCAATACTCTTGTACTAATTGCATTAACAACTATGGGCAAAAGTAATGTTAGGGTTTTTCCCCTTGATTTTTTGTTTTTGATGCTCAATTAATGTTTTTTTGGTTGGAACTTGTAATTGCATTTCTTTTCGATGTTTTCCCTTTGATTTCTTGTTTTTAATGCTCAATCAATAGTTTTAGTTGCAATCACATTTGCTCTTGCTCTTTTCTCCTTGATTTCTTGTTTTTGGTGATGGACCAATGTATTTCATTGTCCTTACATTTGCTCTTGTTGTTTTCTCTTTGATTTCTTACTTTTATACTGGATCAAGTTTTGAGTTGCCCTAAACTTGTCCTTGTTATTTTCGTTGATTTTTGGTTTTTGGTGCTTAATCTATATTTTTACTTGTCATTTGTGAAAGAGTCACCCAACAATGCAACTCAAAGGTCTGAGAGATTTTAGAAACAATTTGTGCATTGTCAAATAGCCCCATAGCCTAAGGTTGTGTAGCCATAAATAATATTCAAGCTTTGTAAATGTTGCTAGCTTTTGATATCATAATGTTTATCTTTTGCCAACTCTTAATGAAATTTTGTTGTTGCATATTACCAATCTTCAACTTATTCAAGCTCTCATTAGCTAGAGGCTTCATTGAGCTCTTCCAATATCACCACAAATACAAATTTTCCTTAATAATAGCCCACCCAATTGATGTTTTCTTTTAAAAAGCACTGCTGGAAAGAGAAAAATTTGAGCTGCTTCCCACCAGAAACTTGCACGCCCATGTCATCCAGTTGAACATACAGTCTTGGAGACTACACACACAAGCAAATGAACTCTTTTCAAGAGAAAAATCTATTTGTGCCTTCAGCAACATGTCTGAAGCATACAGACAAGGGAAATCCAGAAGTGGTGAAAGTGCTGGTAAAGATGCAAGACTCAGGCTGATTGATTTGTGAACACAAAATTGTATTGTATTAGCTGTTGTCTTCACATTTGTTGGAGGTATGAAGTGAAAGATTTGCTGTCTCACCCACCTAAGAACTTACAGAATGCTGCCAGAAATAGACGCACCTCTTCTGTGTGGTAAACATGCTGAACCCAATCTGCACTGCACACACACAAGTTGAAAATCATATGATAGATGGTTGTGTTATTGTTTATGTCACAAAAAAATTCTTGAAGTAATTGCTGAACATTCATGTTATACAATGCAGAAGATGGAACATGAAACAAAGATACCCCCTTGGAAACAAAAGGACTCTCTTCCATCCTCTGTGAAATTTAATTAAACATTTTGCCATCAGAAAGATGTGAAGTCAAGGAACAATGAAACGAGATGTGATCAATTCCACAGATTGCACACTCTAAGGAGGAAAAGCAGATTGACTACATTAACAAAGGAGAGGCTCAAAAGAATTCTACAATGCTGCATTTAAGACTGCCGTAATTGTACAATGCCATATTTAAGCTCCCAAAGAAACCTCTCTTTCCTGTGCTGGGTGTTCCTCTTCGTAGAACTCACAGGCGACTGCTAAGCACTGTTAATACATTCACCTTGGCAAAGAAAATATACAAACAGAAGCAATGCCAAAGGACAGACTGGACATCATATCCTGAAACTGAGATGAAATCTCTAGACTTTATTATTGCTGTGATGTATATATCTTGGGTGGATATTGTTTCTACCTTGAAGAGATGTTCACGAAGAAACTGTGATCACTGGAGTTCCAACATCAGGCTCCCACTCTGAGCATCAATTTGTGTCAACATTGAAACACACTTGAACACTTCCTGAAGATGGATCTCCACCTGGAGAGAGGTCTTGTGGCATGAACCAAAACTGCCACAATCAGTTGACATTGTCCAATGAATCAGTGAAGTTTCTTTGAAACCAGCTCAGTTTATTGTAGTCAGAGATCCCAAGAGTGCAACAGATAACAACCACCAAGTACCTCAAACCTTTGATCCCATATGCAACACCATTTCAGGACAGAACAAGGGTGCCTAGAGTGAAACTTTTGTTGAGTATTCCACAATACTGACAATTCTTTTATTGATACATCACAACCGTGACATTTGGCTCCAACATAAAAAGTTTGACATACACTCACAACATAGAAAAGAAGGCAGAGTTTCAAACTCACTCAAGATGAGTTTGAAGTGATATGTGTCATGTGTAATTCTGTCCTGGAGCTATGTTGAAACTTCTGAAAGCCCTCATAAATGTCTGCTAAAGTTCAGAGGATCCATGATCATTGTTTTCGGGTTCCAGTATTTGAGATTGGAGTAGGAGGTCTAAAGTTTCCTAGCACGATTTGAAGCTGAGAAAAGGTTTCCACACTTTCTTGGTTGTCTGTGACTGTCTGGAATTGCTGCAACAGATGCAAAATCTTCCAGACATCATCAAGAAGAAGAGCCTGGCTACTGGACTTGGCAAATTTTGCAATCCTGTCTTCCCAGTTCTCCTTCTCCCGGGTTATTAGCAAAGGCTTCAGGCTCTCAGAGTTGCAAAAGTGACCAAGATATGTCCAGGGATAATGACATTCAAAACACACAAGACAGAAGAGAAGGAAACAAACAAACAAACTGAAAGAAGCTCTTGTGAGAAGGCATACCTTGGTCCTTGACTGAAGAAAGTTAGCAAATCTCCTCAATTCTTTCAAGAATCTCCCTGTCCTTCATCAAAATAAGAAGGACCTCTTGGCTTTGGAGAAGAAGAAATCGCTACCTATTTGAATCTCTCATTTCCTGTCTGCAGAAGTGTTTCCCCGAGATCTGATCACAAACCCCCTGCAAGAAAGAAAAATCCTTGCTCTTCTACTGGCTCATTTGGCGTTTTCATGCTCCAGAGGGCTTCAGCACGAAAGGCGCCACAACTCTTTCACTTCCATGATGTGATTAGACGCTCGCAACCTGTACCCAAAAGAGTTTGCAACAGCATAAACAATTGCGACGCAGCAGCAATCGCATTACAACGACAAAAACACGAAGATCTCTAAACCCTAATCAGACAACCCCATTCAGAAGACGACCCCACCTTCTTTATTCCAGTCCAGGCATCTTCTTCGCTTTTCCCAATAGTCTTTTTTCTCTTCCGCTTCTCCTGTTTGCTTCCCGCTCCAATCGCTGTAAGGTGTTGTACTTGTGGTCGTGGCCGTGGTGTCTTTTCAGCCTTGCCAATGCGCAAGGATTTGTTGTTGCAAAGTTTTGTCGTTGTCGCAAAGTTTTGTTGAGTTCTTCTTGTCTCTCTGTAGTAGTAGTTGTTGTTTGTGGTTTTGTTTTCTGAGGATCTGTGGGTGGGTTGTGAGTCTGTGGTGATTCTCTGGTTTGGTTTCTTGCTTGCGGGGAATCAACAAGTTGTCGTGTGCATTGCTTGATGCTGGTGGATACTTTGCTAGAGGTTTTGCAGGAATTCGAAGCTGTAGTCGTAGTCGGATTGTTGTCGTGGTTGCTGTCTCGCATTTCTTGAGAGAACAAGCGTTTTTTCTCCTCAGTGTTTTGCGCGTGGGGGGAGAAAGAAAACAGTTAGGGTTCTGCGGAACTTTGATGCTTGCTTTTGAGCTTCTTCCGGGTGCGTGACAGTTTTGGTTGTGTTGTTGCGAGTAGCCTTTCGTGACCTCGTGTCGCTTCTTGGCTTGCAAAACTCTGCAAGTAGTGTTTTCTCGACTTGTTGTTTACTTCAGCTCATAGTAGTATTTCATTTTTCCTCTTTCAGGGTTTAAGAGTCTCGCAGTTTTTTTCCTTGATGGAAGTGAAACTTCGCTACCGATTGTGTTGCTGAAGCATTGCGAATTCTGGAAGCAAGTTTGTTGTGTGTAATCTACGGCTTGTTTTTTGAGGTCTTGTTGAAGGCGTCGTCGTCATCGATTAGTCAGGGCAATAGAAGTGTGAGGGCGGAGAAAGATCTCTTGCGATGGCGGATGTAATGGATGTGCCTCCTGGACCATTGCTTCGAGAAGACCGTCGCAGGGATCGTTCTGCAGAGAGGAAGGACAGAACACTTGAAGACAGGAGGCAACGAGACCGAGAGACAAGAGAAGAGAGAGAGGACAGACCTCCTCGTCGGGAGTACAATAACGAGAGGAAAACTAGTCAAGAACGTTTGGGAGGGGGGGGAGGGGGAGGAGGAGGTGGAGAGCGAAGGGAAAGAGAGAGAGATCACAAGCGCAGGAAAAGTCCTACACCTCCTGCTTACAGAGACCGTCGCCATAGTCCTCCCTTACGTAGGTCCCCAGGCTACAATAAACGCTCCCGCAGAGACGACGAATTTGAAGGAGGAGGCCGCAGAGGAGCAGCAGCAGCTGCAGCAGTAGCTGGAGAAGACAACGGCAGACTGACAGGCTTTTTGGGTGAAGGAAGGTAAATGTTTGCTTCTCCTTTTCAGCTACCTTCTCTGTGTGCTTCTCTATGATTCTGCTTCGAGCTTTTGTCTCTGTTTTCTCATGTTTTCCTCAAGAGTGTAGGATGAAGCAAAGAGCTAGGGTTTTGCTCTCTGCCTTCAATGTTCTTGTTCAATTGAAAGGTCAAGCCTGTTCCAGTTGCCTGTCCAAAAACTGTAACCAGCTGTAGTTTCCTTGTTTCTCAGTGATGGATTCAATTGAAGCTAAGATTATCTTTGAGCTTCTTGTTGGCACACAGATTTGCTCGACAGTTCTTTTCTTTCTTCTCTAGTATTTCCATCTCTTGTAGTTCTGTGCATGTGCAGCTTGTATGGAATTCCTACCTCTGTGTGTGTGTATGTGTGGGTGCGCACATGTGCATATCCATGTGTCCATTCAAAGGATCTTGTTGCTGCTTGTGAAGAGCACTAGACATGGTTGATTTGGATTTGGTTATGATCTTTGTTACATGCTTGTTGTGTTCCTGAGGATGCTGTCTTTGTTTTCATCTTGCTGCATTTAGTTGTAAGAGAGAAGTTTATGGCACAAATGCTTCTTGAGGAGAGTATGTTCTTGTTATGGAACTCTGGTGTTGCTCAGGTTCCAGCAGCAGGCTCTAATTCTCATGGGATGCAGGAGCAGTTCAAAATGTGATTTTCTTGAACTGCTCTTGCATGAGATTTTTGCTTTGGTGCTGGCAGGATGGGAAAGTTCATTATGACTACACAGTCGAGTTGGTCACTGACGCCTCGTTTTGATACAGGAACTTTTTGAGCTTAATGCTGAGCTCTGATAGCTGCGAGTTCTTCTAGCTGTCGTTTGCTGATGTAGTTAGTGCAATACCAAATCCAATAGTTCTGATCATATCTCCACAATCTTCTCCAATCATACTCATCATATCTCACAATCTTCCAATCACACTCCAATCATTGTCAGCTATGGCTGAGCTGCTCTCTCTTTAGAGGATTCTCCAAGTATCAAAGGATACTTGTGAAGTACTAGTTTTCTAGCTTCTGTAGATTTCCAATCCTCCTCTTATCACATCACCCTTTTTTCACCTGATACTCAAGCTACTCAGAAGTTCGCCAGTCTTTTTGAAATCCCTCCAGTTATTGCAATTTACATGCCTTGAGTAGTTTAGAAGGAACAGATAGACGGCACCCTTTTGGTGGCAAACAAGAGCAGTTTGACAAGCTACCGACCTTTTACAGGATGAAGGTGCCTAATGAGGAGCAGTGCATCTGTATGTGGTTAAGTCTTTCATATATCTTTGTGAAGCTGGTTAAAGATTGTCATTATGCGCTCCAAAGCCCCATGTAGTGGATCCCCAGTGGTATGCTGCTTGGACTGCATCAGGCCACTGAATTCACCAGGGTTTTATTTTCATTGTTACAAGTGGTGCTATGTCTGAATCTTCTTTCTCCTCCTCACAGATACTGTTGACTAATTTTTTAAAGCACTCTATGGTAGTTTGTTGGAGTTAGTGCAAGTTTGTCTGGCAGTCTAATTATTGATAGCAGTGGAGCACTGGAAATGGACGAGGAAGTGATGTTCTGATGTGGGTTGTTTGGTGATGCTTCATTTCTCTGGAAGCAGGCCTGGGTTTGATGGAATGCCCCCCTATGACAGGACAGGGGGGATGGGAGGGAGAGGGTCTGGCTTTGGTGGAGATGAGCGGTTGCAAGGACGACAAGGTGGCCGATCAGGCCCCAGTATGTTCGAGATCCCTGGTTCACACAAACTGATAGCTCAGTGAATTTCAGGTTTAAGTTGCAAGCATGGGGAACTTTTCAGTATTCTATGAAGATATTGATGTGCCCCATACAACAGATTGTGGTATAAAAGATTCAAGCAAGAAGTCACTATATGTGGTTGTTTTGGAACTCATCCTATCTGGTGGTAGATTGGCCTGGTGCAGGGCGCTCAGGTTTCAGTGATGGACCCTATCTTCCATATGGTGGGGGATCCGCTCGCAGGTATGAATATCTTTAACATGCCTCTATTGTGTCTTAGAAATAGGCCTACAGCACATGCGACTAATACTTTCAAGTCTGATCTGAATCTTCTGGTTGTACATATGATTGTTTATCCTTTCATGTTCTAATTGCAAGGAGATTTTCTGCCATGAACTGTGTTGATGGGTTTGAAACTTAAGCGGTGATGGCTTGAGGGCATAGAGATGCCATGATAAGATGTGACCCTCTTAATAGAAAACTAGGATGCTAGCCCCAAATGTTGTGGCTGTATGTGCATGGCAAGAGGTCTTGTGATTCACACTGAGAGAATTGAGCCGGATCTAATACTTTTTCCTTGTCATGTGAAGTAGATTGAACCCTGCTGACATAGCAACTTGTGCAGGGAGGGCTTAATGTCTTATAAACAGTTCATTGCGGAGCTTGAAGATGATATCTTACCTGGAGAAGCAGAGCGGAGGTATTTTCGTTTCTTCCATTCTACTAGGATGCTTTTTTGCAGTGTAATATGTGTGGAACTTTCTCAAGTGTGTACCTACCAGTAAATTATATTTTCCTTTCTTATGTACTTCCTTTGGTTGCCAGATCACTGTCTGTATGTGCTCTTTGAGTCTGCTGTTAGGCCTTCAGTTTCTAACTGTCAAGACTGCACCTGTTTCACATATTGTTGAAGCATCAGTTAGCTATTCCTATCTCATTCTGCATAAAATATTTGTAAGTTATGCTTTTTCTTGCTAACAGGTAACGGCATTTCCTGGCAGGTATGATGAATACAAGACGGAGTTTATCACAACCCAAAAGCGTTCATTTTTTGAGCAACACAAGGATGATGACTGGTAGGCATCTAAATTGGTGTTCCAGTATTGTTATGTTGCATTGATATGGCAGATTGTGCAACTCAAATTAGCTTTTGGTCTTTGCTGTAACGAGTGCATTGAAGGGCAGCTGTATTGTGCAGGTTGCGGGAGAAGTATGACCCAGCACGGCTTGAGGCTGTCCTGGTTAGGTGTGTCTAGTTTTTGCCTTTTTCTTCTCTGCAATAGGCAGTGATTTTCCCAACTTTGATGCTTCCAATACCACATCTGATGCAATCTTGCAGCCTGCTAAAGCAGATGCAGCTCATGGATGAAGAGGGTGGGGTCTAAAATGCTAGTCTGTGAACTTGATGTATCCTCCATCTGTTTCTGTTCTGTCTATTTGTACTCTAATGACAGGTCTACTACCCTCCACTTCTTATGTACATGACTTATTTGTGTTTGGATTACAGACTGAATCCCTATCCTTGATCTGCAGGAGGAATGAGAATGCCAAAATTCTGGCGAAGGAGTTGCTGGCAGAACTTCAAGGCAGTAATCTTGATGTGTAAGTTCAGCTGCTCTAGTGTGCATCTGTTTTAAGAGAAAGGAAGGAGTTGGTTTCTCAGGGGCATCATGATTTGAGTTTGCAATTTTTTCTACGTAAGATATCTTCCTGCTGTGTACATATCCAAAGGAGATGGGGTTTGTTGTGTTTTTGGATGGATGCTTCACAGGGGTCCAAGTGCTCGTGGATCTGTGAAAGAAGAGTCAGAAGATGATGGGGATATGGGAGCCAAAGGGAAAAGGCAAAGCCGATCAACCAAAAAGTCCCAGGAAATCAATGCAGCTCCAAAGGCACCAGCTGGGAGTTCTGATCCAAAGAGAGTGTTGAAAGACATTGAACTATGCCAAAGTCTCATAAGGAAACTTGATTCTGAGAAGGGGATTGAGGGAAACATTTTGGCACCAGCAGATCAGCAAAATGTGGAAGGGGATAGGTCAATTAGCACTGGTTCAGTTGGCCCAATTGTGATTGTGAGATCAGGCAACCAGGTAAAGGGGTTGGAGGGGATAGAGCTTCTTGATGTCATGCTCACTTATATGTGGCGTGTGCATTCGGTTGATTACTATGGTATGGTAGAATTGAAAGAACCTCCAAGGCGTCTTCGGCACATACGGGGCACAGTAGATCCAAAGAATGTTGGGGAGGACCCTGGGTTTGGTGAGTGGGAAAAGAAGTTGGAAGCAATGTGGCAGGCAAGGCTACAGAGTGGAGATCTCATTGAGAAAATGCTTGGGAGGGAGAAGCTTGACAGCACTGCAAATGAGGCTCTGGACCCTTTTGTTCGGAAAATACGCGATGAAAAGTATGGCTGGAAATATGGGTGTGGTGCTAAGGGGTGCACAAAGCTGTTCCATGGACCAGAATTTGTACACAAGCATCTCAAGCTGAAGCACTCTGATTTGGTGAGCGATGTAGTTGCCAAAGCACGGGAAGAGCTTTACTTCCAGAATTACATGAGGTGGGTGTCTGCAACATCTTTGGCTGTAAATGGCAGCCTTCTAGGAAGTTTCCGCTTTGTCACCATGGGTGCAGGATTTTTATTGTACTAGTTTAAACTTGGAGCATTTTCTCTGACTTCAAAAGGTGATGCTTGTGATGATATTTTTCCTTGCAAACCCTTGCTATTCCATCAAACAAGCAGTTTAAAGTTGCTCATTAGTGGTCATACAATCATGCTCACAGTGCATTTGAGGATAGACTGTGCAGAGTAACCAGTCCTTGAAGTAGTCATGTGGTCTTCTGACAAGGTTTTTATTCTCTGGCAATGACAGTGATCCTGAAGCACCTGGAACTACACAGGCTGTTTCATCACAACCTGGACAGGTAAAAAGTTCTGTGCCCCATGTAGGACATCCTGTGTGCTTTTGCACTGTGGTGTATAGGACTATTTCTCAGCAGCTGATAGGAATTGCAGCATGTGCTCGTTGAAATTCTTGGTACACTGTCATTAGCTACCAATTCCATAAAAAATCAGGAAATCTAGCATCCCATTGCAGAACATTAATGGCCCCATGGATCTGATTTTTTAACATACAGAGAGGAGATAGGGGTCGAAGAGGTCGCAGACCAGGATTTTCAGGCCCATTGCCTGGTGGAGCTGTGGAGCCTTTGCCTGTAGACAGGCTTCCTCCAAACTCTGGTGTTCCCCCTCCCCGTGATGGCAGATTTGGTCCACAGGGGCCAGGAGTTCGGGAGGAAGAACCACGCTTCGACAGAGGAGGTCGTGAAGAGGAGCCTCGATTTGACAGGGGAGGACCTGAACACTCCCCAGGCCCTCGAGATTTCCCACCTTTGGGTGGAGGTATACCTCCATATGAAGGAGGGGGTCAACCACAAGCGGGTCATTTTGATGGCGACTCGCTGGATGCTCCTATGTTTGACCGTTTCAATGGACCACCTATGCATGGACTACCAGGTGGCTTGTTCGTACCAGATATGCCAGGGCCACCCCAGGTGCTCATGCCTGTCCCTGGTGCTGGGTAAGTGGTCACATCAAACAAACTCCCCTTCCAATGCCTATTAGCAATTCAAGATCCTCAGTTGTAGCCAGTCTCTGTTGCTTTTGCCTTATTTGAAATATAACGACACTGCTATTGTGTTCTTGATCTTGAGACTATTGGCAATGCAAGGACCATGTACTCTTTTTGTTGAAAGAATACTGAAAGGTCTTTTTTGTGAATTATTTGGTCAAGATTAGCTCTATGGACCTACTCCTCAAAGACACATTTGTCACATTTCAGAACTCCATCTTTAATATGGTTCTATCTTCAGTTGTGCACATTTTGTGCTTCATAGTGACATATGTGTATGTTGTTGCATCATGTGGTGGGGAACAGACCATTGGGTCCATTTGTGCCAGCTCCCCCTGAAATTGCCATGCGGTTCCTAAGAGAAGGCCCTACACCCTTTCATCCTGGTGCCTTTGTTGGAGGATTTGATGGGGATGGGAATGGTATGCCCCGAGGTCGCAAAAGACTGCCAGTTGGAGGCCCTATGATGGGTGGGGGTTTGTTGGATGTCCCACCTATGATGATGCCCCCTCCCCATGCCATGCGCCATGACCCTCGTAGTGTCAGGAGGTTAGCTTTCATTGCTTTTGAATTTTTCTTCTGACATGTGGTTTCCAGTTTTGCCTGTGCATTTCCTTGTCAATGGACTAGATTTTGTTAATCCCCTGGTGTTTTGAGAGGATTACTATTTCTTATTTTATGTCTCTTGAATGTGTGTTGTTGGATGCAGCTACCATGACCTTGATGCACCTGAAGATGAAGTAACAGTTATTGATTACAGAAGTCTCTAGAGCATTCAGAGCCAGCTCTTGCTGAGGGAGTGCAGGTCATGATAGAGAAAAGGCATGTTTTGTGTATATGGGAAAGTCCTTTGGTATTGCCAAGCTTCTAGGATGGCAATGTTTAAGGGCACCAGAAACATGCTTTTGAATCTTGACCTAGACTCTCGTTTCTTCAGACCAGCATACCTTAAATCACCTCTGCATTCCAGTTGTTTTCAATATGGAAGCAGGTTTTGACCTACAGTAGGAGTTGCACTTCAAATGATTCTGCTTCCTTGTTGGTTATGATACCATGATTGAAAAAAATCATCAGATTGTGAGGCACAGACTTCAAGATTGTCTAATTCACCTGTCATGTGGAAGGATTTTGTAGCCCCCTCATTCCATACAACAAAACCTGTTGCTGTTTTGCCTCTGTTGTTTAGGGCAATTGTCAGGGTTTAATTTGGATCATTGTAAGTGCTACCCATTCAGTGCATTATGCCCTGTAAGTTCCCAAGGTCTTAGAATGGGCAAGTTGTAAACTCATATGAGATAAGGTGTGTTTTCCTTTTGTCTTGAAGAATGCATTTAAAGCAAATTCTCAAAGGTCTTACACCAATACCCAATTGCATTTAGACAATAAGAAAGAGTTGCTTACTTTATGTAGCCAAATTTGTGGCATGTCCAATGTAACAAACCATGAATTCATGTCTTGGGTGGTGAAGGGCAATATAGGACGAATGAAAGGGTACAATGTCAATTGGGTTCAAACAGCTACTTCATCCACAAAAGAAAAGGCTCATAGTTTGGGTGTAGAAAATCTGAAAAACAATTGATCTTTACATGGGTTGAAGTTGAGTGGAGGGGAGACGTTTTGCAAAAGATAGCATGAAGTTGTGGGTGATGTTGTGTGTAAAAGTTTGGTGGGTCCAATGGAGACAAAAGCGAGTCTACAATTTGTACATATGGTGTCCCTCTAGTAGACTCGATAGCTAAGGTGTGGGATCTTGTACCTTTTTTGAATGATTTGTTTGGGGGTTAAAACAAAAAATTGCCATTCTTGAGGGGGAGGCAAAAAAGATGCTAGAAAAGTTAATTGGTTTTGCGGTATAACATGGCTGATCACAAAGCAATTGTGACCAAAACCCAAAAAGGTTCTGATTTGGCAGAATCTAGATCACATGAATTTACAAATCAAATGAAGCTCTTGCAAATAAAAGGTGTAAGTCTGAATGTGATGTTTGATTTCATTATGGGTTCTTTTTTTAAGGTTCAAACTCAAGTGTTGTGACATGTTGATGTTCATGTGGTTTGCAATTTTTGTTAGGTTGTTGATAGGGCTAACGAACAAAAAACCTTAGAAATGGAGGCACTTGTTCCACAATAGCAAAACACAAAGAAAGAACTTGATACCTTTGAACTGTTCTTCACAAACAAATGATTGATGATGGTTAATAATAAGGTGTTTTTTAAGACACAAAGTTGGGTCATTGAAATCTTGAGGTTAATATTGTTCAGGTGAAAAGGGATTTGATAGATCTAGGAAACAACGATTCACTATTTAGGAAATTTTTGGGGTGCATAGAAAAAGGAGGGGGAACATCATTTTGAATAAAGCTTCTTTTTCACCATGCTTGCCTTATGAATGACACTTCAACCCCTATCATCATGTAAAAGTTGTGTGGGTTTTGTAAGAATTGGTATAGTAATAACATTTCTTATTACATTACAATCACTTCTTATAAACACATATACCATATATTCTATTTGGGTGAATTGTAAAAGAATGATAAGAAATGTTTGGTTTGCAATGAAATGTTCCACTAGGCAAATGAAAGCTATGGTGGATCAAATCCAACAAATCAACAATCCATAATAGTTCATTTTAAGATAGTAAAATGGTGTTGAAATGGGCCCACTTTTACAAACTACATGAGATTAATGTTGCATCGTCATTGGTTGAAGTCAAAGTGAGTTTTTGAAAAAAAATCACCTATTACTATTCACCATTGATCAAAACTTCCATTGTTGATTGAAATTGTTTTTGGAAGTTATGAAACATAAATCACGTATGTTTAGTTTTAGTGGTCCTTCACATTGCTATCTTTGTGCACATCTATCTATCTAAAAGGTTAAAGAAGTCAAAGCTTTTATACAAGTACTACACACTCAAGTATTGCAATTGAGTGCACATTCAATATACTACAACTTTCTTGTTGGATTATCAAAAAAAAAATGTTACTAACTATAACTTGGGTTCGAATGAGAATAAATAAATAAAAAAGGTGGTTTCGTCTTGGGTAGCTTGCCACTTTACAAAGAGCGACTAAACTTGATTTTGATAGGAAACACATTGTTACATGGAAAAAAATTGTCGAAAAGCATGAACTTTGCAATGAAGGCCTAAATTCCAAACATTTGAAGTTAGGAAAATACATTGAAGATGTTGAAGTTAAGAGGTTGTTTAAGTCATGTCTCAACAAAAACAACTATAGGTACTTTGGGTTAGAAGATGAAAAGCTCATTGCAATGGTGGAAAACCTTTAGATGATAGTTCATTAGAAAACCCAAGTTCCAAACATTAGCATGATCAACAAGGTGGAGGAGAGGGGGTTTATTTATTTGTTAGAAAAAAGGTTGTTAATAATTGGGTGGTGTTCGCAAAATGGATGATTTGGGACTACCTTAGGAGGATTCACTTGGAGGTAGTTGGCAACAAGGTGAAGGTTGATGATGACCTTACAAAGATATAAGGAAAAAGAAAAGAGGTGGACAATAGTAAAAAAGAAATCATGGTTTGACCCTGTTGTGAGGATTTTCATTCTTGGGGGCTACAACTTGAATGCATTGCAAAAATGGAGCATTATATTATTCTTTTATAAGATAATCTGCTTGTTTCAAAAAATTTGTTGTCATCACTTTTTAATGTTAGGGTTGATGTTACATCAAAGTTTGTTAAAGAGTTAGACAAGATTAATGATCATAAAAAGCTCATAAAAAATGTAGTTGACATAATTGTTGACTTGTGGAAGAAGATGGATGCCATGAATTTCAAAGTTCTACAAATGTTGTTGGAATATAGTAAGGCAAAAACTATGGGGGTGCTACATTTGTTGAACAAGAGGCTTTACAATGCAAACTAAACTCCAACAACTTCATGGTAAACAAGTTCAAAGCCTTACATTGGAGTCTATGGAAACCAATTTTTCTAGGGTTTCAAAAACCAATGCAAAAATAGAAGTAGAACGGAAGGGTGTATTTGGGAAGGTGGAGGTTTATAAGCAACAAGTAGTTGCACTTTGCACCTGTTAAGGCCACCTGATGAACTACTAAGTTTTGACAAAAATAAATAAGGGAGTAGAAGAAAAATTCTCTTTATTTCTTTAGGAAAGCAAAAAGCTTTAACATAAAGGGGACTATCCAAACTCAATAGGGTAGCTTCATAAACCTTCTACAGAAACAAATCAAAAGCAAAACATACAATATTCAATACTCACATATAGAAAGTAAGATTACTTCAAACACATGAAGGAAACAACTACACATGAAAGTTTACGTACAAAGGTATGGCAAGAAAATAATGTTACTTCAAAAAACATTTTCTTGTATAATCCACAAAGGGACAAAGCTCTAAGTACTTCCAAGAAAGAAACCAAAAACCATGGAACAGGCAATTGATCTAAGGGTGCAAATGGGATATCATGAGCCAAACCCACCCCCTTGGGTGACTACTTATTGGGTGTTTATTCTAGGATATTCTTAGAATCTTTTGAACAAAAGTCTTAAAAAAATCTTGAAAAATCTTTAAAATTTTCATCACTCTATTATGTTATGGTTTACATAAATTATTAGTTAAAAATAAGTCATTGTCAAAAAAATTCAAGTCCATTTACAAGTTCTTTTATTGTTTAAAAACATTCGTTATAATGTTTTCAAAATGTTTTTGGGTATTTTTCATTCATTAGATCAATTTCAAACTTTTAAAATATATATACTAGTACATTGAAAATAACATTATGTGAAAACAATTCCATTTGGAGTTCTTTATTTTTTATAAAATGTTAAATACACAAAACCAAGCATTAGTTACAACTACTTGTGTAAACATTAATGTGATTGCACCCCTAATCCCCAAAAAATTGATCCTAAATATACACAATCTAAACCAATCATAAAATCAATTTTGGTTTCAATAAACATTCAATAAAATATAATTCTGATAAAAATTTACTTTCAACGTCATCTCCTTTTCTAATTGGGATTACATCCTTGTAATTAAACTTTTTACATTACTCTTCCATATTTGTAGCTTCTATTTCCTCTAATTTAACATTTATTCTTGGATTTATAATTGCAGAAAGAATTTCCGGTGCAAGTGGTAGCAAAGGTCACAATAGGTTCTAGTTGTGCCAAAATCAAAATCCCTCTTTCCATACCAATTTCTACCACCATATTTGTTTTTTCATCTTTTCTTATTGTGTGGGAAAATGTTGGATTGGTTATTCCACTGAAATGTGTTGTAGCTTTGGCAAGCACAATAGCTAGAATAGGTGCAACACTTTTAGCTTCACCAAAACCATCTATAGTATCAAAAGTTATTTTTAGTTCAAGAGGTTGTGGTTTTAGTGCAACCACCGAAGCTACTTCTATCTTTCCACCTTCATTATGCTCCTCACTTTTCTACGAATTAGATTTGGATGCAGATTTGGAGTGGGTTTACATTTTATTGAGCTTGAAAGGTGGCACCGTTAGGTTTGGCATCATGTGTTAGTAAGTTTCAATACAAAATTGGTACAACTCTTTGTCTTTTTAGTAAGACTTGAATGCCTCTTGGATGATTTCACTGATTTATTTTTTGTACAGCTCCCATTACTTGGCTTGGCTCCTCTTGCTCCTTTTTTGATAGATTAAAAGTTCAGCTTTCATAAATGCATGCTCCATCTTCAAGTTCTCGAACTCCTCCATCTATTAATAGTGGTAAAGGTTTGCGAGTTTTGCCCTTTACCTTAACACCTTCATTTCCTTTACTAGTGTATCTAACTCCTCTTGAACCACACCAAGATTCTTTTGAACCTCTACACATACAAACAAGAACAAGGAAGACCCAAATGGAAAGCCCCAAGGAAGTTCAAAGCCAAAACCTAAGTTGAAGGTGAATGAGAAGGGGCAAGACCAAAATTGGAAGGACATTATCCACTAGGTAAGCAATTAGCTTGATGTGTTTAATAGTGCTTTTGATGATGCACCAAACCATTGTGTGAAAACATGACTCCATAACCAAAATACGGAATGTTGCGCTGAAGGGGAAGCCTTGTTAGAAAAAAACCTAAAGGCTAGGTCCCATGCTTTCTATGTGGAAAGAAGACAATAAGTCCAAAAAAACAATAAATTGAGGATTAGATTACCAAGCCAGTACAAGCTTTTCATGGATGAGAATTATTTATTAGTTGAATCTAATGTTGTGTAATTTGTATGGATGTTCTATTTAGGAACAATTTCAAGTTTTTTCCTACATGGGGATAAGTAGCTATCTACTAATTTTGTTCAAATTAGTTTAACTTATAATATGAATCAACAATGAAAAGCACATTTGAGATGGGAATAAATGGTGTGGAAAAACATTTAATCTCTAGAATAGGGCTTTGGAGTGAGTTAGCATGCACTAGCACACCATAACAAATGGATGGTAAATGGTTAGAAAGAATTTTTTGTTGGGTTCCTTAAAGAATTGTGGTGGTTACTTCAATTGTTTTTTTTACTACCTACTTGCTACAAGCATATTGTTGGTAGGTAATAAAAATGTGGAACCTTTACTTACATATGAGGGTCCATTCATGATTGGGGTACCATAGAAAAGTGTCTAAGTGAAAAAGGACTGCAAAGGACAATTTTGGATTTTTGTTTATCTTACATTATTATAATTGTAGTGGATTGTTGTATGCCAATAAATAAAATGATGTCAGCTTAAATTAATAAAAATATTTTAATATAATTTGGATATTATGTTAATGTCATTTTGAATCTTATAAACTAAAGGAATCAAGTGTTTAAAGTACATTTAAAAAAAAAGTAATCAAAAGGAAGGCATAAAATCATATAATTGATTTCAATTTTTCCATACAACAAAAACATGTCCCTTTCTATGAAAGTACATGTTCATAGGATGAACCTGATGAAAAACAAAATCATTCAAAAATTTCAAAATCTTAAAATTTTGAAGGAAATAGCTATAAGGCAAAGGATTCATTATTTAAACCATTTGATAAAAAATTATGTTCAATGGGTTGAAAATGTCTAGTTTTAGATGTAAGTCACATGTGTAGGAAATAAACATGCCAAAAAACATGTTTGGTTATCCATTGAAACTCATTTAGGGGTTTTTTGGGATTTTCTACATTTTTAGCATTAAACTAAAATATTTATACATAATTATGTATGATTGTGAAAAATCATCATGAACACATGAATTATCTTATATTGGACTATTCAAATTTTCTCATTTAGGTTTGTTTCACGTAATGTTATTCGTAAAAAGTATAATGTTATTCATAAAAAGTAGGTCTAAAAAGTCTGTAAGTCCTTTTTTTCTTTTTTGGTACCCCAATTGTGAATGGACCCATCAAACATATAATTACCTAGTAGTCACGTGTGTTCCTACTTATGTAAGTATGTATGGACTAGTGTAATACTAATATATAAAGTACGCCCATAATATATACATTGGTATGTATAAAGTTATGTCAAAACCTACTTGTTGAATATGTCTTAAAATATGTACTTAGATTGATTCTAGAACCTAGGGTTTGTTTTGTGTGGACATACCATGGTTGAAACATATGGATCAAAGTTTTGAAATGTTTCATACTCTATTGAGAACAAAACTTAGGGTGAGAGATTGAGGTTGGGGTGTAGGTGTAATGGTAATTAGGACAAATTTTTTTAACTTAAAGAAATCTTGGGGAAAGCGGCTGATGGAGGCAGAACAAATTTGATTTTGAGAAAAATATTTATGAGGAACGAGAGAATATTTTTCTCAAATTAATATCGAAACCATCATATTAGAATCTTCTAAAGTCGTTGCATCCACACATTAGAGTAGCATGGACCAACCACATTCCAAGAACAAGGACTCGTGAAAGCCCATGAATATGTGCAATTTTTTTGAAATTTCAACATTTTAATACCCTACCCTTCTATATACACCCCTAATATGTCAAGTTATTTTTTTCTATATACTCATGCTTAGGATCAGGGTATTTAAAATTTTAAAATACTCATACCATGAAAATAGCCTACCCTGAAAAAACATCCTACCTAAGACCCTACTCATCTAACTATTGCTGCCCCTGGACATATATATACCAGTCCGGTATGTGAAAAACATCATACCAGTACAACGCAGGTATGGACCTACTTACAGAATGGGTTACCAAGGTGAAACCAGACATGAACTCAGCTGAGGTTTCTCCACAGAAGTCATAATGGGCATCCAGTTGATGATGTGCAGGTGGGTGCTGTATTATTCTGGCCCACAAACAGGGCCAAAGTGAACCAGCAGCCACAGTGGTACCTTCACCTTTTCAAGTGAGGCTTCTTAGTGCCCATATTAATCCTAAAGTTAGATTTGGACTTGGCGAGGTGCCTGAATTAGTCTAAGCATGGAATATTTGTAACATTTCGAAGCAATTTAAATGGATTTTGGGGGGAGGGGTGGGGGCTGTACCATGGTACCAGTGGTATTAAGCTGGTATTAAGCTGGTACCAGACTTAGGTCATACCAGACTGGTCTGGTATTTGATACCAGTGTTCATACCAGTATTAACACCAGTCTCTGACCCTACATACCAGACCAACACTGGTTAAAACCCATGGCTAGTTTTAAAGCCTTCAGTTAGGGGGGTCAGATTAGCTGGAGAACAAGAACCCAATGAAAAAAATATCTTGTCCAAGTGCCATCCGTCGACGGTGCATTCTTGATTGCTGGTTCACTCTGGGCCACTAGTGGAAAGAGCTGTGACCTTGGGTCCAAAGTCCAAAGGGTAACCTGCCTTTAGTATTACCCCACAGAATCCCTACCGATATGCGACGACGACCAATTGTCAGCCATCTTCCCTTCACCGCTGTTGACATTGTGTTCCTAACGGATGAAGACTCACGTGTGGGTACATGCTAAAGGACCATTTGCAAGAGATACGAGAATATTTACGTGAGTTCATTTTTCCGCCTGGAGGCAGAGCTAGATCTCCAAAATCCACTCAGAGCTACATAACCAAGTCGTAGTGCCAAGCCGCCCCAAAAATCAATAGGCCCCTCTAATTGTTATTAGATAAATGGATACAAACTATCTAGAGGCCATGATGGACTCGAACTCTAAAATTCAAAGGTTGCAGTAAGGGCAAATTTTAAAATATTTTTATGAAATCAATCTCAACAGATAAGAACTCTAATGATTCTTGCAAGTGCCGAAATCTTTGGGTGGTCACTGGCGAGTCCTAAAAAACGGGGATATTTTCTAGCCAACTAAGAAATCAGATTCTGGTTTAACAACTAGCATTCCAACATTTCCACTCACTTTTATATGAGTTGAAATCCTTCCGTACAACTATTCATAAAGCACTCTGTGGTTTTTTCTTTATATTTGAACGCTCCTCCCTGCACAGGAGATGCTTTTGTCATCGGAAGAGACCGTGTGCAACTAGCAAGCAAACCTTCTGCCACTCAAATAAAAAAGCACAGGTAACGTTCTAAAAACCTCTCTCTTCATATGAGGAAGTGACCCTAAGTAAATCTGAATAAAAGCACGTAATGATGTGTTCAAAAATTTCAAATTCTTGTTAGAAGTTCTTCGCAATTTGCATGTTGCTCGGATACCATATGTCAATACTAGTTCACTAAGCCAACTTTTAGAAACCATTAAGGCCACCTCTTTGAACAATCTCAAACCAGGGGAGACCCTTGGGAGCAGGCCTTTCACTCCCATATGCAACCACCAAAGTAACTAAGAGATGGAGAGAAGCTGTCAAGTTGCTGCAAGCTTGTTGTCTAGTGAGAACCTCTAGTAGCGAAGGGAACGAACATATGCTGGAAGACCTTCAACGGTGAAGAGCGACTTATTCACGGTTAGTTATCAAACTAAGAGTCTCATTTAATCTCTTTGCTGGAAGGATTAGAGATCCTGGAGTTTCGTAGAGAGCTGTGTCTTTCTTTTGTTCTTTGGCAAACAACCTGCACCTGAACATGGTAACAGAATGGATTCAAGAGGTCTGGTCGGGACCTTCTGCAAAGGTGCATACCAGTTTTGTAGGCTTTGTAAACGAAAGCACTTAATGGATTTGAACTACAGACCACAGTGCCCAATTAGTGGTTAACGGAGGATACAGGATGAGACTACTGAGATTCCTTGCCTCTGCCGCTCGCTTGAAATATGTTTTCATAAATTTCTAAACTGGTGATGGCAAACTAATGAGTTTAGCAACCTCAATTGATCTTTGAGTTTTGGAATGTTTGAGATCAATCTCTACTTTCATGGTATGCCTATTTGTACTTTATGCGGTGCAGTCAGATTTTTCTTCGGGAGGCCGCAGGTGAAGTGTCAAATATAACCGGTCAGGTCTCTGGATCAATCCGGATCATCTGTTATTTGGAGTAATGGAGATGTGCATGGGACCCTCGACAGCAATGATGGTGATTGCAGTACTAGGAGCACTCCTGTGCAGTGTCTCTGTCCCCTGCGTCTGGGCTAAAAATCCAACAGGTTTTTGAAAATATCAAATTCTCCGTCTCTAACCTTTGTATCCTTTTTCTAGTATGTGTGAGACTGTGAGTCAATAAATTACTTCTTGTATGCCAAATTGCAAAGCTGAATTTACTATTGATATGCAGATATTACTTGAAGAATTGATTTCAACTAACATTTGATAGAGAAGAGACGTTTGGAATTATTTTGGAAACATCCGTAGAAAATCTCTCATAGTTCTGCGAGCAAAATGTAGTCATCATCAAAAACCAGAAGTCCGGATTCTAGCTGTTTAGGAGGATTTGAGGCCACAGATCGTACCCTGTTTCATCCTAGAAACATTTTTTTAAGCACATCAACCAAACAAGGTCGTGAAAATAAGGTACACGAACTGGGTACTCGCAATAGCAACAAGTCACAGATAGTGATGCAGTATTCTTCTGTTAGACCTGTTGATCACAGGATCGAGGCGCACCAGTCAGTTGTCAGGACGGCAATGGCCTTTGGTCACAAGCTGGTCCTGGAGAAAATATTTCAGACGAGGCCCCGCAGAGCAAACCTACAAACCTCTTTCCGGTCTTGTGCTACTTAGGGGTGCTATAGTCTGTACCTCCCAGAAGTTTTTCAGCCCATGGTGCATAAGTTTAAAATCAGAAAGTATGGGATGTGTCCAACCTGCCTCACAGACACCTTCTGAGAAGCAATTCTTACAGTAGAAATCTTTTTCCTCTGTTGGCAGGATCTGTCTTTATCGACTGTGGTTCAACCGCTAGCCACGTGGACCCAGTGACGACTATGAGATGGGAGACTGATGCGCCTAAGTATATAACAAAAGGAGTAAACGCATTCGTACCCAGTGCGAAGGCGACTTATCCAGACCTTTCTGAACTGACAACAGTTCGATACTTTCCTGATTC
>Ga0116227_10002819_pt1 | contig 39215 bp, 31 predicted proteins | sample S1TSphgellanicum_FD_89693 | JGI IMG/M metagenome (GOLD analysis project Ga0116227, IMG submission 89693) | Host-associated microbial communities from peat moss isolated from Minnesota, USA - S1T2_Fb - Sphagnum magellanicum MG | ecosystem: Host-associated > Plants > Peat moss > Unclassified...
AGAGGCTCACATTTTTCCAAACATGGTTATGGCCCTCCAGCATTATACCTATATTTTTGTCACTCCCATGCAAGTAGATTTGATTTTTTTGCCCCACATTGTTTGGTTTACCAAGTTGATTTGCAACTCTCAGAGTTTTTTGCTGCAAATTAAATGCTTTGGGTGTTTTCCACCAATTTTTTTTGCAGTTAACAAGTAACACTTGATGACTTCATAATTCTTTCCACTCAAGAAGTAGTGGTTGTGGAGACAAGGTCTTGCATGGAGACATAGCTTGTCTACTCTATGGGGACCCCGTAATCCAAGTAATGAACACAGAAGGCATAACTGGATCACATTGCTCACCAGTGTCCAATTTGGCATACATGCAGTCTTTGGAATATCCCTTCAGAATCCAGATGAAGAACTTGTTCAGATGAAAATTAAAGTAAAAAAAGGTTCTTTGCACATATCTGTCAATCCTTATTATTAACTTATTGCCTGGGTTCTGTTGTGATCTATGAGATATATCTGGAGGTTTTGTTACTCTGATGACTTTCATAATTAATGTCATGGAGCATAGTAGAATAAGACCTGGAAATATATTTCATTGTGTGCATTCTCTTAGAGCAACTCCACGAGTGCACTGCACAGTATATTTTGGATGAAGAAATATTAAAACATGCCGGTTTGGCTTAGCAAAATGGTTTTGGCCCAGCTTTTTTCACAGGAAAGGCTGGGAAACTGCACAGCATAGCCTAACACCTGTTGTCGATTGGCTAGATGGTTTGATTGGTCCAGGAGGGTTGCCATCCAAAGTCTCCCAAACCTTTTGCAGTCTCAGTTTTCAGTTTTATAGGCAAGGTTGAGTAAAAGCAAATAACTAATCTTGAATGTAAGAAAGACTGATGCAGAGACTGGCAAATTGCACAGCATAGATGAACACCTGTTGTTGGTTAGCTCTATAGTTTGATTGGTCTAGGTGGGTTGCTATTAGAAGTCTCCGACCTTTTGCAGTCCCAATTCTCTGTTTAATAGGTGAGGTTGAGAAAAAGCAAATTTACTAATCTTGGATATAAGAAATGATAATGCAGGGCAACATACTGAGCATGGGTGGGGCTGCTCTTAGTGCATCTCCGCCTACTTTAGTAAAATCGCCTGTGCACACTATTTTGGATGAAGCACAGATTTCAAGTAGTGTGGAGCTTTGTTTTGGCCCATAAATATGCCCCTGGAGATTGGCCAGCCATAATGATCAACGCACATGGTGACATTTAAATAATCTCCCACTGTAAAGTGTCCATTTGTCATGTTTATGGGTGGGGATGGCGAGGAATAATTAACACTGTATGTTGGATGCGGTCTACAGAGATAGAGGCCCAAATAGGGAGTGTGGGTGTAGATGCTTTTAGATGCTCTTGGAGAACTCTTGTTCTCTTTTATTTTTTGGGGGTGGGTTTTGTGCTTTCAAGAATCATGAGCATTTCTGTCCTTTGCTGATAACCATAAACCCCTTCATACCTGTCAACTGACTTGAGCGGCAAAGACAGGTGAATTGTGAGGCCACAAAACACACCTGCAGATCTTGATGCTTTGCAAGGTTCCAGTGCAAAGGACCATTGTTGCAAAGGACCGATACAAAGTACAACATAACATGTATAGACAGCTGAGTTGACAGAGATAATATATGTATATACACACTGAGTGGCAATGATAGAAATATTGCAGCGACAACTGTTGCCAAATGTTCTAGAAGGTGGGTACGGTCCGAGTGGGGAAACTTGAAACTACAGACACATCCTGAGCTTATGGCCTTGGCAGAAACTTTCGTGCCAGAGAGTTCCAAGTCCCCATTAAAAACTGAAAACCAGGTACAGAGTATACATTTGAACTGCTTGCAAATAGAATCATGTTATAATAAAAGATTATGGACACATAAGTTGGATACTCAAGAAGGAGCCCTGGGTGTTTCGTAGGGTTGTGATTGGGGACAGAATAATTAATTGACCCCCACCATGGGCCATCCTTCGTACAGGTCAACCATTACTTACACAACACATCTGCGCACTTGCTTGCACGATTCAGTCACTCATCTTCTTCAGATGTGGAAGTTTTGTTTGTTTTGGGTGTTTTCTCTCATGTTTTGAAGTATGGTATTTGCACACACACATGCACGCACACTTAAAAGTTTTTCGCATGATTTCTTCTTACAAAACAACAACAAATTGTGTAATTTGTTCAGAGGTGCAGCTTGTTTGGTTTTTTTTTTCCAGGTTTTGGTTGGGAATTAATTCAGTGTATGGTCTCAACTGATGCAGGATGAGTCATGACATCAGCTTCTCGTGATCATTCCCTCAAAGGCCAGTTGTCCTTTTGGTTGTTGAACTGACAACCTGGTGCTTGGGTGCTTGTGAACCACATTGCTCTTGGAAGCTTGAAGAATTTTAAGTGCTTGGGTCACTCTGACAATGGTTTTTTTGTGGCTCAAGTTTCTCTTGATGATAGAAGTGAAGCTCTTATTTCTTGATTCCTGCCCCTTACCCAACCTGCAAAATCAAAACACAAGTTTTCTAGTTTAATGGATCTCCTTGTCTTCCTAGACCTTAGGTCTTGTCGAGTTAATGGCATCTAAACCCGACAGTTTTCTGGGGATTCAGTTACCAACTTAGTAGGCAAAATTAGCCTCAGCCTTTGACATACAAGAGTACAAACTTGAACAAAATGCAAATGAGACAATACGAGATTTCCAAGTACACATGACAGCCAATGGCAACCCGACAATACCATTGCACCACATTGCCCTATTTACAAAGATTTTCCCAATAACAACATTAGAAAATTGGGTTGTCAAAGACATTATAAAAAATAAAAGCATGATATTAAAGAAATAGTAACATACATACTCAAGGCCTCGTTACTTGTGTACAAATAAAACTTGAATAAAAAAAAGTAAGAAAGGGTTTTCCTGACCAAAAAAAAAAACTCTTCTAAAAACCAATAACATGGAAGCAAATAAATGTCCGAAAAAAAAGAATTCTAACTTCTTTCGGGATAATTTTCAATAAAAAAGTTGTAATATTTTGTCACATGTTAAACTTGATAAAAACCAATAAAAAAATATTAAACCCACATAATTTTGCCAAGGGTTGATCTCATACCCTCTTCTCCTTCAAGATGAGACAAACTCTCTTGTAAAATGGTGGTGCGTGGTATGTTATAAATGCTAACTCTAGCTAATTATTCCATTTGTCACTAGCTAAAACATTACCCTTAAGATTGACATTATACTCTTACTCCATTCTAAAATCTCAGTTTGGAAATCTATAAAGTGATTACATCCATTTGTTCACTATTGTTATTGAGTTGAAGAACCTACAAGTTTCTCTATATGTTACCTACTCATCAATATATTCCAAAATTTTAGTTCATGAAAAAGCATTTTGAACCATGGATCAAAGTCTAGATTTTGAAGCTCAACTGATCAATATTCTTTTTTCAAATAATAGTTGAAATTAAAGTGTCATGTTAAATTAAATGTGGGACATTCGAAGCTTTCCTTGTGTTGCTTCATTTAGGCCATCATGATTAAAAAAATATTCCTTGCACCAAATGGAATAAAGTAATGTAGCCATTGTCAAAATATTTCCAAAATTACATTATTTGCATAATATTAACCCACAAACATGTGCAATACTATGGTTGTTATGTAACCTTTGGTGATAACCTAATTTGATGACCATTAGTAAGGCTAACACATGTCATTGATTGTGTGGAGTTACATTTAAAAAATTTACACAAATTTTATGGAAGTTTCTTTGTATAATTATTGTGGTTTTAACTAAGCAACAAACAATCCATATTCAATTTAGTTTGTTTTCAACTATACAATTTGCAAATGAATATGTACATTGTTGATACAATTTGGATTTATGGTCATGTGGTCAAATAGTATCACATTATGATGAAAATTGTTGTCACGAAGGATGACATTTGATGTCTTGTTCCAAACTCCAATTGTTTTTATTCATGCATGTATGGCACATTTGCAATATATTGTGATCTCCTACAAAGTTGTGCATCCTTGGATTAGATGCAAAACATGCAATAATTTTCAAATGTTTAAATGAAAATCATGTCAAACATTTGAGTTGAAACAACCATTACTTGAATTGGATGTAAGATTAAACTATAGTTAAACCACATAGAATTGAATTTAGGTAACATAAAATTTTCATAATTGAAAATTTAATCTTTTGGATTTCATTTGAGAAATTATGAATCCCCAAAATTGAAATTTCAAGGGGACTTTGGAAATTTTGAAAAAAATTCAAATCAATGTAGTTGCCATGGGGACATACAAAGCATATTACAAGGAAAGTTGTATATGATATTTGTCATTTTGTTTTATTCATTCCAAAGCTTTCAATTTCTTGTTCCAATTGTGAAAGGTTTGGAAGTGTGCCTTGGGTTATTTGACTCTTTCAAAATTAGGAATTACAATTGATACCACTTAACAAATTTCCCAAGGATGTGTCATAAATTATGTAACATTTGATAGTTCCTCCAAATCATCATTCTTGAACATTTTGTGAATGAATTTACTTATTATGTTCATTATTGTGTTATGACCATTAATGTTTATATTGTTTGATGGGGTTAATGACAACACCACCTTCAACACCTTTCTTGAAAATTATTTTGTTTGCTCAATGTTATTCAAGTTCTTTATTTAGATCGTAATTTATGTCATCATGCTTTCATATGCGTGGAATGTTTCATGTTCCAACTGTTGAAGTAACAACTTGAACACCCATCAATGGTCTTATGTATGAGTTGTTATTACAAAGTTTGAATGTATGTTTTAAATTGCAACCTTTCACATTTGATTGTCTACACCACAAATTGTACTCCTAAAGTTCATTATAACTTCCAACATGTGTTGGAAAATGACAAATAGCTTTCACTTTAAGTTTTCCCACTAACTAGTCACCATACGTAAACAAGACTTTGTGTTTGTGTTGTAATGAGTTAACACCAAGTCTTTGAATTGACTTATATACTCTTTGAAATGAATTAACGCACACTCAACACAATGATAATTAATAGGTGAATTTTTCAACAACACTAATGGGAATTGAAATTACACTAGAACAAAACACCTTTCATGCATTATTAAGGGCATCATTTCATGAATCAAGATTAATAATTCATCATAGACAACCTACAAATATTTTTAATAATATGAAACAATTTCATGGGTGTTGTTGATATGTTATTCTTGGATTATCTTATGGATTTGGGCAATAAATGTTCATTCATTACAAAAGCTTCATGTGAACAATTAGTTTCACTTCTAAGGTCTCTTCCCATGAGGCTATTATTATCACAATTACATACATTATGTTGTGATCATAATAGCTAGTGAAAAGTTACTAAAAATGGGGCCTTGTTTCTTATTGCATGGATAGGTGCTTTCCATTGGAAGGCTACAATAGGTTGAAATACATATGCCATCAATGTTATGACCTTTGGGAACATTTTTCATGTAAGGAACTTTTTGGAAAATTTGAAAATGATACATGTTCCAATGAAAAATATTGATAGATGTTATTTTATGGTGATTCATAGTTTGATTCATAGTTTTCATAATTCCTGCATTTGGTCAATGCTTGATCAATAGAGTTGTGAAATAAATGTGAACACAACTAATTGAGAATTAGTTAGAAAAAAAAATGGAAAGATGTTATCAAGGCAAGATTTGTGATCAATACTTAATGACAAGATGTTTATTATCATAATGCTAAGATGGCAAGATGCCATCTTTCCAATTTCAAAATGGAAAGATGACTTCCCATGGCCTAATGGAAATTGCCAAAATCTTGTGATAGTTTTTAGTAAACCATTGAACAAAGTTTATTACAACTTTCTTGTCCCCATTTTTCACTTTCAAATGTATGGATATCAAAACAAAGTTATGGCACAAATTTTATTTTCTAAACCTCTTTCAACCTCAATACAAATTGTGCCAAAATTGTAAAATGCTCTACAAAATCCAATGAACCTCCTTCAACCTTAATACAAACTACATGACTACAAACTATGCAAACAAAACATTATATAATGTTTTTCAAAATGCATTGCAAAATACTAGGAAGCAAATTCAAGAAATCAAGAACTTACAAAATTCAAAAAATCAAAAACTTGCACATAAGCCCTAAGCACAATGAAATAGTTACCTACACGTAGACATAGCCCTAATATTGATATACATGTACATGTGTACACAATTTATCATCATGGTTGATATTTTTTTGACATAACATTGTTTCTTTTTCAATGTGTTTTTGCTTGTTGATATTTTGTGTGTCATTTCTTGAGCTTGCATTTCAAGTGTTTTTGGCTTCTTCAAATTGTTGTTTCAAAAGAAGAGAAATTAGGGGACTTTGTTGGACCTAGGTAGATTGGAACGTCATTAGAAAAGAAACTATATTGGGGGGTTCATCCTTAGTTTTGAGGAGTGATCCTCACTTTAGAGGACTTTCCAGATTAAAAAGTAAGGATGAGTGAGTAGCCTAGTCCAAAGCGAGGACCAAAGTGAGGATCACTTTACAAACAACTCCAATGCAAAGTCGAGATTTTCATAAATTATTATTTTTACTATGGAAGTGAAATTTGAAAACTAAAATATTTATTCAGTACCCAAGTGCAAAACTTGAAAATGTACTATAGTACTCTGTTTCTAGTAATGACAAATGGTGGAAGGGATTTGTATGAGCTGTTACCAATTATGTGAATAGTGTTGTGGATTCACACTTTCCATGAGCAAACTATTCCCTCTTTTAACTATTTTATTTATTCATAATAACTATTTTCTTTTCTCATGGGAAAGGGGACCTGTTTATCCAAAATTTGCCTAATTTTGAATCCAATTACAACAAAGGTTTGAAGAAGCAAAATGTAGTGAAGCACAGATTGAGAGAATTAATTAAAATCCAAACATGTGTGGTTTCTTTGAGGGGTTTTCTTTGTGGATTGGAATTCCATGTTTTGAAAGAAAAAAATTTTGGTGGGGGGGGGAGAGGGTGGTGAAGAAAAACCCTAAGAATTTCTCCTTTACTTAGAACACACAATTGGCATTGACCCAAGCCTTCAAATGAGTAATGAGTAATAGACTAGTATCAAATCAGCAGAGTAAGTAATGGAAATGCTAATTTGAATGACTGTACACATTCAAGGCAAGATAATGTGGATATGCTTTAAAACCCAAAAAAGGACTGAATTGTTGCAATAAGGAAGAGTTTACCTGACACAGTTCAGAACTTCTCTTGGGGTCATGAGTCATGTGATCCTTCTACTAGAGAAGGAGTTTGTGTGATAATAACATTAAGCTAAATCTTGTTTTCCAAGTCTAATTTGAAGGCAACAACAATCTGCACTACAGATGAAAACTTGTACAAATTCAAACCCATATATATATGGCTTTCATTGTCCACACACACACATACACTTATTGTTCCATGCATTTCCCACAATCAGAACATGATACTCTAATCCCAATGGCACAATTTTTCTAATACCCAATTTGTTGCACATTTGCTAGATACATTCTTGGGTTGCCGAAGGATAGAAAATTGGCCAGAAAAAATATCAATCTGCTGGTGGTACTGAAATTAGTGATCATGGGTCACTTTTTGATTTCATAAGAGGGGTTAATTGCACAATGCTCAACTTGTTGAGTATGTTTTTTGTATACACTTTGAAGCTTTACTAAGAACACACATCAATGCTAGCATGAAAGAGAAAGTTCCTCCTCTACACAAGGAGCACCGCCAACAATACTATTCAACAACAATTGGGCCACAAACTTCAGGAAATTCTTTCACCCATTGCTCTTCCCTGAGTAGGTAGTAGCCATGATAATAACAAACCAAAGTTTTTCACAAATCATTCATTGGCAACAACAACCAGATTTGAGGAAAACTATGGTCCTATGATCCTTCTCGTCCTCCACACCCCCCCCCCCTCTTCTCGATCTTGTAATGCTGTTTAGATTTGAAGAATTTACTATGGTCCATATGGTCTTGTCCTCTCCCTGAACTCTCTTTCTCTCCCTCTTGCAATGTTGTTTGGACTGGAAGAGAACAAAAGGTCCTTCTTGTCCTTGTCCTCTCCCCCAAACTCTCCTTCTTGCAAGATTTGTTTAGATTTGGAGCAAAAAAAAAAAAGGCCCAAGTTCTCATGCTCCCCTCCAAGCTCTTTCCCTCATGCAATGTTGTTTAGATTGGGAGAAAACAAAGGAAGGTCCTTCTCTTCATTGTCCTCTCCTCAAACCCTCTCTCTCTCTCTCTTCCTCTTGCTTGTAATGTTGTTGAGATTTGGAGGAAACTAAGGTCCTTCATGTCCTTGTCCTCCGCCCCCCACACCAAAACTCTCTCTCTCCCTCTTGTAATGTTGTTGGTTTTGTTTCTCCCCCCAATCTCTCTCTCTCTCTCTCTTCCCCTCCCTCTTGTAATGTTGGGTTTTGTTTCACCACCTTAGTCCCTAATACAACAAATGTGGGATTCAATTGCTGGAAAAAAAAACTAGGAAAAAAAAAAACACTCAAATTCTCAAGCTCTTCCCCACCCAGCTCCCCCACTAGCAACCCACAATTCTACTCCTGATTGCAAGCTGCTGCTTCTTAGCAGCAGCAGCAGCTGAAGAAGAAGAAGCTGGAACAGTACCATCAGTACCAGCAAGGACTCGGTACTTATCCTTCCGAGTAAAATCAGTACACTGAAAACCCAGCGATTTTGCAAGCTCCTTTTGAATGTAGTTGGCGACTTCATGGCTGGACTTCCCACCAGTACAAGTCATTTCGATCGGCAGTTGCTCAAGGAACGTGACTTCGTAGCTTGGAGCAGGGTTCATGAAGAAGAAGAGAGGGTCCATGCTCTTCCAGCCTCGAGCAGTAGTTCCGTGAAACAATTGGATCTTGATGTTCATCGTCACGGGTACGATCTCGTCCGCAAGCTCCGCAAATAACGAGCTAAACCGCAGCAGAAACGGTTCTCGACAAGTGGTCCCCTCTGGACACACGGCCAGATCCCCTTGCTTCAAGAGTGTCGTCATGGTCTGTGCATCCGTGTCGCGACATCTCGTCAGTCGCACTGTTCTGATCGGTGCTAAAATCTCCGATAGTCGACTTATGCTGTATGTCACGGCTGAGACTCTTCTCCCCGCTGCCACGGATAAGAAGATGGGATCCAGAAGAGTGCGATGAGAGCAGACAAACAGTACTCCCCGGTGTGGTTGTTGTTGTCCTCCTTTCTTGCTTGCAGCGGCTGCATGAGAATTGGGTGGGATTCCTTTCACTATCATGAATACGCCCAGTGATGGCTCTACCACTTTTGCTAACCACATGGGTAGAATGAGGCCGATGACGATCCGGATCACTGCTAGAACTATGCCTATGGGTGTCCACAAGAGAATCGCAAGCGACATCAATGGCGTCGGCCTGCACACTAGCCTTCCGTCATGGAAGATCAGCGGCTTCAAGTACTCGTTCTTCGGAACTGCCTCCACGGGCTCGTCGCTCGGAACAATATAAGCTTCCTGCAAGTGCAACAGCAATTGCGATGTCAGAAAGGAAAGTTGCAGCTGCTGATTGACGAATACTTTACTTCTCTCAGCAAATTCTATCTCTGAACATTGTAGTTGGAGCTAGACAGATGATCCAGCTGTTGCCTGATCAAGCTTTTCTTCTTCTTCCAGATCCATGAGCTGCTACAATATTAGGTCATGGTGAAGAATTTGTTGTAAAGAAGAGATCTGAAGTTTGGGGACTTACTTTGCAGAAGGACATGAATGGGTAGTCGCTTTCTCTGTCTCCGAGTCCGATGTCCGGGGCATCGTTTCCGAAGTATTTCTTCACTGCAGAGCGCTTGTTCAAGCCGACGAGAACATCAGTAGACGCGGAGACAAATCCAGTGGCGTAACCTCCGCTAGTAGTTTGAATCTCTGTCCCCATAACGGCTTCCACCTCCAAGTACTCTTTCAGAAACGGTTCCACCATGATGCGCGGGTTGGCAGTCACGACACAGCGCCTGCCGCAGGCGATGAACAATCGGTAGCTACGGGAGTGCATGTCTTCCAGGTAGAACTTCGACAACACTCCACGCGCGGCTGTCTCGATGGCTGACAGACGCAAACCAGCGAAAGACAAGAAGATGAGGATCTTGATCCCCGCGGACTCGGAAATAAAGTTGTACATCACCCATGCGAGCGGTGATAACAAAAGAAGAATGGCGGCTCTCAAGGGACTCCCGGCCTCAAAGGCAATGAGCATGAAGTAAGGGAAGGAGCTTCGTGATCGCAACAGAGTTCCGTCCAGGTCCGACACAATGGTTTGTGATTCTCGTCCCTTGGTGATCTTGCAGTTCTCTACCACGTCGAATGGCTCGTTCGCGCAGTAGATCTTGGACGCATCCGCCGCCGCATACTTGAAGGGAAAGCCCATCTTAGAGATCCCAGCCCAGCGCGATGACCACGCCTGAGAAAGCGACGAGAGAGCAACAGCTCCAAACTCCCCCAACATTTTGACCGAGCACCCTAGAGTAAGCTCTATCTACTACTGATCACACCACCCTCTTCTCTCTCTCTCTCAGCAACTCCTGCTCTAGTGCAACAACAAGAGTGGAGCTCCGCGCCCAACACAATCAATCTGCCGCTGCTTGCTATGCATGCATCCCCCGGAGGACCTCGAGCATCAAAACATGTATAGTTCTAGCTCAGTGTGTTCTAGGTCTTAAGCGTGCTACCAGCTGCTGGGAGTAGTTCTAGAAGCTCCAATGGCAACCCAGAAGCTCAAGAAACACAACACCCACAGCTGGCTTGATGAGAGATCTGAGAATGATCGAGCTGATGGAAAACAAGCTAGAGTCCGACAGTCATGAGTTCAAAGGACTATTGTTGATGTTGTTGTTGTTGTTCTTCTTCTTCTTGTGTGCAAGCCCATGAATCTATAGGCTTGTATTACGACTTGCTTATAAGGTTCCTGCAAGGATGACGGAAGCGGTGAACACTGACAGACCAAACAAAGGCTCGAGTCAGCCGCTACACCGCGTGGTCACGCACCGCCACCAGCTTTCACTTCAAGACTGCCACGACATATCTTGCAACAGTTGATCAGCTACTACTTTCACACCCAATCGTGAAAGAATCAAAATCTAGCTAAACACACACACTCCATGGTCGAAGGATTAAGTCCACCACGGCCGATCGATCTGCGAAACTTCGTAGCTACAGCTGCTTCTTCGTCAACTGTAACTGAGACGGCGATGATACGTCTCACAAACACATGTCAACCGAGCTCAACACCCCACATAAATGCTCCTCATCCCCCCACCGCTTCCTAGTCCCTGACACACAGATACACACACAGAGACAAAGAGAGAAGCAAGCGGATATTGTGCACTTTCCAGATCTGATCTTTGTAGACCTGTACAGCTACCCAATGTACGCCACAACACCACACAACTTCCAGCTCCCGCAACAGCAACAGGACTTCTTCCCGAGAAAGAACTCCGCGTCTATGAAGCAGATCAACCACCACACTTTGACTCACAGCTTCCCCCTTCCCTCACACCACCAGATCAAACAAACAAATAAAACAAAATAGGAAGGCAAAAAAAAACTAATAGAACAACCAACCAAAACAACAATCACAACAAACTCTCGTGATACTTATAATGCAAAGCAGCAACTCAAAGGGGCACTTGTCAAATGGTGCTTCAAAAAACACAGAGAGAAAAGAGAACTTTAACTGAATGAGAAGCAAGAAGAAGAAGAAGAAGATCTAGACCAAACCCCAAAGCAACAACCAGGCACAAGACAACAACACTGTTGTTGCTTCCGAGTTCACAAAGCTGGAAAGCTGGAAAGAGTAGGGGAAAAGGGAGGGGAGGGGGCTGAGCACTGGCGAAGGAGGCGAGCCAGACCAGACAGACACACCAGACACACACAGAGAGTCACAGCGAACACAAGACTATAATTGTGGCTAAATAGTGTTGTTATTGCATTGCAGAGGCTGGCTAAATAGTACTAACTCAGTTACTAGGTAGTTGTACACAGACGTACAGACTTGCAGACTCCATCCAGCAGTGGGCTAGAAGTATCATCCATCCATAGTAGGAGTTTGTAGATTTTTATTTATTTTTTAAATGGCGATCCTCCCTAGGAAGATATTTAGCCAAAATGTGGTTTGGTTGTAAAACCAGAAATCAAATTACTACAAATCTTTAATTGTCCTTCTATGGCTTTTTTTGGCTACTCAATTATGAAAACCAAATATATGAATCTGGTGATTTTTTTAACTCTGTTTTTTTTTAATTATTATTAAATTAATTTAATTAATTAAATAAAAAAATTCCCCCCCCCCTTCACTTTTGGCGACTGAAACCCCTCCAAAATCGCTTTTTTTCTTATGAATTTTTGGTTTCGTTTTTTGGCGAAATCTCGCCAGTGGAAAAAAATGCTGGGCATATTAGTGAGGGAAGAGGAAGAAAGGAGCGAGCCAGTGTTTTTATTTTTAGGAATTTTTGTTTTGCAACTAAAGTGGCAATTTAATTATTGGTAGAAAGATGGCCAAAAAGTGGCCATCAGAAGATTTAGCCAAATATGGCTATAAACCAGATATGAAGTAACAAATCTTTAATTCATCCTTCTACATTTTTGGCTACCACTCTGAAAACTAAATATAGATTTTTGGGGATTTTTATTTATTTTTCCTCATGTCTGACAATTGAAAACCTCCAGAATCACCCCCTTTTTTTAATTAAAGAAATTTTTAGTAAAAAAAAGTGTTTTGACTGCCAAATTTAATCAAAATGAAAACAAAAAGTTATTTTCAAGGCTTTCAATCGCCAGAAGTGAGAAAGAAAAATAATAATAAATCATTATATTCACTTCCAGCAAGTAGCCAGAAATATAAAAAGAATGATTAAAATTTTTTGATTCATATATACGTATATATTTGGCTAAATCTTCTCAGGGATGATTGCTCGCCACTAATGCTGCATTAAAATTTTCCTTTTAAATAAACACTAGAAGGAAGGACGGCGGGATGGCTGGCTGGCTGGCGGCCGGGGGGGGCGGGGGGGGATTGTGTGTGTTGGGGGGGTGGCGGAAATAGGGGGAGGCGTGATTGATTACTTTCATGGCTGCTGCAGTTGGTGCATTTATGTTACAACTATTTTTTTATTGAAATTTTTTTTAAGCCCAAACTAGGCTAGCTTAATTTATTCTAGTACCCCCACCTTATTAGCGCGCCCCCCCCCCAAAGACGGCCTCATTAAGTACCCCCAAAAACTTTGGAACCGCTTGGAGGTGGTAGCACCTGGTTCTAAGCACCATTTTTTTTTCCTTAAAAAATAAAATAAAATAAAATTAGGTAGCCGAAAAACTACAGGACCACAAAGGTTGTTGGAGGGGTAGTTGGTGAGTTTTTATTTTAAGGTGAAAAGAAAGTGGGTGGAAAGGAAAAAAAGAAAGGAAAGGAAAAGAGAGGGAAAAAATTAATTTAAGTACTTGTTCTTTACCTTTTTTTTTATATATAAAAATTATGAAATTTTCAAATGGGTGTGAGTAATGGAATTTTTTACATATTTTTCAAGATGATGTATGGGGTTTTTTCAAGTAGTGCATTGTTGCATGTGTTTTGAGTGCGGTTTTGATCAAATATGGTAGTATATCGTACCTTGGCGGCTTCGGCACGTGTTTGTTGAATAATCAAATTCATTTTCAAGATTCCATTCCAAAATATATATTTCAAAAATATTATTCAAATTTTTTCTATGAGAAAATGATTTTTTTGACAATTTTGGCATTTAAAAACAATTATATACGTGTATATATATATAGTGCCAAAGTTGCCAAGGTATTACGGTTCTTCAAAGTTTTTCTGTTCACATTTTGAAATTGCAAGGTTTCATTCTTACTTTGAAGAATCACATTTTAACGTCTAATTTTTTGAATTGCCTAACACGATAATTAGGAGTGCCAGATGCCTCTATGAGTGTTCTTTGTTGAAATCTCTTTTTAATCAATGAAATTTTAATTTCACCCCTGAGTAGAACTGGTCAATTTCCCTTGTGAATTCAATTAGGATTTGATATCTCATCAGTGTTGCTCGATTTTGATCGAAATTTGTACCCAAAAACTTCGGAGTGTGTAAACTCTAATCCCATTCATAAGTGTGAGTATATTGGGGGTTTGAGGATTCAATGAAACAAGAGTAAAATGATTTGTGAATTGATTTACTCACACTTATGAATGGGATTACTTAACTATGATTTTGTAATCACCTTCATAAGTCTTTCAGTGTCAATCAGTAATATGACTAGGAGTACACAACTACTAGGCTAGTCCATTAAAATTGAGTACCCATTGTGGAAACTCCAGAGTGTAGTATGAAATTAGGGTTAGTAAATTGAGCACTATATAGGTGTCACAACTTTCTTTAGGTTGTTGTTGTGTGTGTCTCTCTCTCATTAAGGTCTGTTGGTTTGGGCTTTGTAAGTTAAGTACATGAATTGACGTTTTAAAGCTCTTAACAATACAGATGAAGTTATCCTTTCTTGTGTCAATCCTTAATGGATGTCACTAGGAGTACACACTACTAGTCCATTCAACTTTGAATGCCCATGCTTGTAACCCTAAAAGCCTAGAGCATGAAATTAGGGGTAGTAATTTAGTAGTATTATATGAGTTAGATATGTTGTCTCTCTCATCAAGGCCTGTTAGTTGGGGTTGTATAAGGTAAGTACACATAAATTCAGCTTTAAAACTTGTTATCATTGATTGATGAAGGTAGTCTTTCATCTCAATCCCTTAACAAAGGTTTTTTCTTTTTACAAAGGTCATAAGAGTTTATCACTACAAGTTTATTAAACTTCAAATACCCATTGTGGTGGAAGCTCCCCAAGGTCCAAGGTGAATTTTAGAAAGAGAAAAAAGGCTCCACTTTTTTCCATTGGTTTTGCCATCCAAAATAATTCCTCCATCCATGATAAGGTCGGAAAGCTTTGCAAAGAATTTTCCTAGTGTATTTGGATGACACCTTATGTTTGTGAACATCACTCCTAGAAAGGAGGCCCGTATCTTATGCCTAGAAGTGGGAGTGGATCTTCTTACACCTGCATCTAGGCATAAGATCCATCCCAATCTTAAGGATTACGCATACAAAAACCCTCCTCTCCTATTTCTCATAATCTATGAACCTTTCCATTGTTGTCACGTAATATGTATGTTTAGGTTCATGATAACATTTGCCTCATGCTTTAAGATAGAGTAAATTCCATGGGTGAGGGACATTCCCAAATTGGGGGTCAAACTTGACTATTGGCCTCATCATTTTGGCCCCCTTATTTTGGGAAATGCCTTCACCTTAAGGGGAAGGTTAAACACCTCATCAAACTTTGTGAGGGTGTTAGAAAAAGGATTATGGTGACTTATGTGGTTTTATTGCAAAGGTTTGAAAATTGAAAGTAAAACACAAAGTTGAAAGAAATGGTTTCAAACTATAATAAATAAGCTACCTAGTGCTAAAAACTAGATCCTACTTCCATGTGATGGTGAGTTCAAATTTCAATAAAAGCTTAAAGAACATAACAATTTTTTTGTTTTGTTCAAAACATCACAAGATGACCCGTGTAATTGATTCTACACAAAGCACAAAACTACAACCTCATGAAGTCCAATGAGGGAGTATACAGTCTTGCCAATCCCAGGGCTTTTACCGTAAGCAAAATGCCACCATTTAACTTCAATCCAAAAGCCACAAGGGAAAGAATGAAGCTGTAAAATGGTGAAGGAAGAAGCCTTTCAAGGAGATATCAACAAAATGTGCAAGGACAAATATACAATGGGTTGAAGCTTTGGAACTTAGACCCCATTTGAGTCCATTAGATTTACTTGATTTTTTTTGGGGTGAGGTGATTTTGGTGATCGGTTGCCTCCTCTCTCGTTAAGCCGCCTTTCAGATTTGCTTGAAATGTTCACACTTTGGAGATGGCATTGTGCTTTCATGTGCTTGGGTTAATGGATTGGTTGAGTTTGAACTCTCAACTGGGTACAACACTTGCTTGCAAGTCATGCAGTTTGGGGAGATGCAGTATGGGAGCTGCCACACAAACAACCCACAAGGGGAACAACAACACAACTATCACATAAATTATCAGCAACCCAACATTAATCAAAACAATTTGTTTTCTCCTTTTGGGTGAAAGAATATGACAATGATGCAAAGCTTATGACAAGTCTTAAATAAAATGCCCATTAAGGTAGATTGAAATAAGACCCATCAATCTACTCCCTAATATGCATGTGGGATAGACAAGATGTCAATGCTAATTATTAATTTTAAAAATCCCATTAAGGAACAAGTTCTCGCCATTTTATGATTTCCTTTTGATTTTGAGAACCTAGAATAGATAACTACATTCCCTATTAAGAATAAGGTGCTAGCAAAAGGGATGTGTGTGTGCAAGATTGTACAAGGATATACATGGGTTCAAATATTTGTAAGGTCATTTCCATGTCGATTTATGATTTTTTTTCCCCTCACAAACTTTGTCATTTTTGACAAAATTCTATGAAAAGTGTGAATTTGACAAATTTTGCTAATATATGGGGTTTTTAATATTTTTTTCCAACTTGATCTCCAAATAAAATGATAAACTATTGAAAACCGAGGATAATGATTTAAAAGTGGAAAACATGTTATATATATATATAACTTTTCTAAGTATAAAGAAGAGGGCTATATTATTCTTTAATCATAGGTAGTAGTTCCAAATAATGCATCAAAGTTGTTTTTTTTGTTTTTAATCACTCCATACTTTAGAAGGTACATTCTTTAAATGTGAAATGCTCATCATAGCATTTTGATTCCATTTCATCTCTTTGCTCATCTCATTCCAAACCCAAACCAGCTTAGCCTAGCCTATCCATTGTACTCCTCAAGAGACCCCAACTTCACCCGCCCCAAAAACCCTAAAAAAGGGTGGATAAAACTTTCACATACGCAAAACCCTGGCAGGCTTTTGTCGGTGTATTAAGAGGCCACCATACTGATGCCACAGGCTTTACCCGGAAAAAAAAAGTGGCGGTAAAAAACCCGTGATGATTTTTACGTCGTGTAATGCCCTCCGAGGGGCAAGCCTTACCAGAATTGGGTATAACCCGAGCTCCGTCTCAGGGGCCCTTATTGTCCTAAAAGCTCACTCACCCACCGGCCCCCTTGGGCTTTACCCTTCACATATACGCAAGAGAAATTTAGTCCAACAAATTAGGGTTGAAATATTAATGTTTACATGCCATTTGTTTTTCAAACCCACCCAAATGGCTAAAGTGTCTTATTTTTTTATTTATATTATTATTATTATATATATATATATATATATATTCCAAATATCCAACATTGAGATAGATAAATTCTGGGCTGAGTTACCCCCCTTTCCTAACTACCAAATGTCAGTTTTAAAATGATTTCTCAAGCTGAATGATTGACCAAAAATAGCCTGACAAAAAAGAGGGGATAATCTCACATACAAAATTTGGGAAAGCTCAACTACCAAATACCTTCTCAACTCTTGCTAACAAAATCCACATTCAATTTCCTCCTAAAATAGTCCCCATGTAATATTAGGCAACCCACACGTTCTCACTAACAAACCTACATTCAATTTCCTCCTAAAATTAATCCCCTCATGGCTCAACAACTTCTTAAGTTGCAACTCTCGCTAAGGAACCCACTCTCCCCTAAAGAAACTCACATTCAATTTTTTTCCTCAAATAAATCTTAAATAGTAGGTACTTGTGAAGTTAATTTGTCTTGACAAATAGAAGGTTGTAGACACAAGGGACTTTTGGAAGTTGCAACAAATTAACACAATGTCAACCACCACCTAGATGTTAGGCCTACATTGTAGGTTGATTCAAGGAGAGGTCCCCCATTAAAGAAAGGAGCCCACTAAAGAAGTTAGAGTGGTCAAAAGTGGGGCCCAAATATCACTTGGTGTGGATCACTTGGTATAAGACTTTTAGCATGGGCCTACATGGCTGAACCCCTTTCTTCTTTTTCTTTTTTATAAGTGGTTCACAAAATCCACCCAAAAAAATGGGGGCCAAATTGGTGAATTAGAGGAGCAAAACCCTAATTTTTTGGGGTACTAGACTAGTGGCCACTAGGAAGCCAAGGAGTGAGTAGTAGTTTTAATGCATTGACTTTGGAACTCAACTTTTCTTAATTTTAAGCTTTGGGTACTTTTCTAACTAAATGCACCACCGCCACAAGTAGCTACCGCTAAGTTTAGTGGCAAGTCACCTTCATTTTCTACCATAAATTTAGGGAAGACTACTATTAAGCCATTGGATTGGGGAGCCATTGGATTTGCCTCAATTCTTTTCTATTAAAAATAGGGTGTCAAAATGGCAACTATAAGAATAATTATAGCTTAAGAAGGGTAAAATAGTGAGTGTTGTAATAATACCACTCCCCAACCCTCCCCCCACCGCCTCTAAAATGAAGTCAAGTTAGGACACAAGGTCCACCCTTCAAGTGTGAAGCTTCATACACACCACCCTCACCGCCAATACGGGGAAAAAGCAAAAAACAAACAAACAAACAAACACTAGTGGAAAAAGAGTCAACCCGTCAATCAACCACACTTTTAGTCACGCGGTTATGTTATTATCACATAGAAGTACACACTTTTAGTCACTCACTCACTTTTAGTAGTCACTCGGTTTGGGTTGTGATATTATAGCATAGAGTACACACGTTCTTAGTCACCACTCGGTTATAATAATGTCACAAAAGAGAAGAGTCCACAATGAAAGTGGGGTCAAAGGGGCTTATTACAAAAGGGCTCTTACTTACTTTGTTCACTTAGTTATGATCTTGTCACATACCAAGAGTGAGGGAGGGAGGGAGTCCACAAGGGATCAACAAAAGCTTTGCTCAAAGTCTTGCTCACGCGGGGACACACGTAGTCATGACATAATATGATAATGTATTATAGTAGAGTCATATATTTTATATTCGGTCATAGTTAGTTGGCAAAACTATGCACCTTCCCGTTGCCTTTTGTTGTTTACATTGAGTACAATGGGCTTTGGCCAGGCTGGGTTGAACTTGTCTTTCTTTCTCAGCTCAGCTGTAGAACCCCCCCATTTAATGAACATGGACTGTAAAGTGGTGGCTTGTGAAACAATTATCATTTCTTTTATTCTTTTTCTTTTTCTTTTTAAATGAAAATATTTATATTTTCATTAATTTAATTTTCTTTTTGAAGTGAAATTAGTAAATTATCATTTTATTTTTTTCTTATTCTTTCTAAGTGAAAATAGTAGTTACTCCGGCGCATGCCCACACTTGTACTTGCACATTATGGGTCCATTGGAGCACACAAAAGGATCATAAGTGTAAACTCATTGTTTGTTGGCAATCCAGAAAGCTAGCCAACTAAAAGTTTAAAGTAAACTAGTGTAAGTAACATGAATGGCTAACAAGGAGCTCCAGACGTGTGGCATCATGCTGATGGGTTTGACCTCCTCTAGAATGGTCTTCAACCACTCGAACAAAATGTTATTGTCTCTAATATGATGCATGTTACACACATCACTTTTACTCTGTGGATTCGTATTCGGTTGTCTTGCTTAAGATTCAGACAAGTAGAAAAAAATGCATTTCTCTGGTTACATGTTTTATCCACAATTTGTAGTCAAGAAGAAGTTTTGAGTTTGGGGAATTTGAGGATGGTTTCATTGCACAAGAAACTCAACCCCAACAAACAAATTGACCTTCTTCATGTTGGCCATGAGATTTTTTCAATTTTCAAATTTTGGTAGTAATCGAGGAATTTTGACATCATCCCACAAGCATATACCTTTACAAATCATCTTCGTGTGCAGGTTCACTTGGCAGATATACCATAGTTGATTAGCAAATTTTGTATTGTTTTTACCCAAATTTTGTATTATTTTTAGACATGCAAAGATTTTCAAAAAAACTATTTTTCTCATGAAAATGAAGCATTTTTTCAAATATTTGGGAACATTTTATTTGTCAAAATTAAATAGTTATTTGGTAGAGACCTAGTGAACCTATTATTCAACTTCGATAACTACATTACTAGGTTAACATTGGCTCCCTTATTGATATTCATGTTGGGATTCTTGAAATCCAATTTTGGAGAGTGACATTTTCTTGACACTTTATTGTGATGTTTGAACTGGGAACTTTGATAGACATATTGTTATCCCTATTGTCATAAGTCTTCATTAGAAAGGAAGGAAACTTTTAACTCTCAATAATGTGATTATTCAAACTATGTGTGCATATAACTGGGGAGTGGGAATACCCCAAAAAAAACACCCAAGTTTTCATGTCCATGTCCTTTTGTGGGCAATATTAAGGTGAGATGTTAAACCCTTGGTTGAGTATTGTCCTAACTAGTGTCAATCTTGTATCAACTTTTGAACATACCAGCCTAGTACTAGTCTTGAGACACGTATGTACCTCATATTAAAGTTATTTGGAAAGGGGTCATAACCTGGTGCCAAATAGGGCAATTCAGGCCATATGGATGGGAACTTGCAAATTAATGACTCGGGTTTTACAAAATAAAAAATGGTAGGGGTAAAACTAGGTGCCTTGAATCTCTTATATCTAGGGTTTTGCATTGCATAGAGCATTTGGGTTTGTTGTTGAGAGAGGTTTTTATAGAAGGAGAATTCTCAGCAAGGAGTGCAAGGTTGAAAGCTTCTTTTTGCATTGCTTCATCTTTGGTAATGAACCTTCTAGTATTTTTGGAAAAGAGTGGATAAGTGAGAAGTATTCTTGTTTTTATGTTTCTCTTTGGCAAAGATTGCTAAGAGTCATCACCAAGAGAGTGAATATTTTTGTTTTCTCGCTAAAGAGTGTGTGAGTGAGAAGTGTTCTAGTTTTTATGTTCTTTGCGAATTGTCGATTTTTAAATTGTTTTCTTCAACAAGGATCATTTATTTTTTCACATGTGCTTATGTGTGTGTGAGAAAAAGAACCAAGAGTTTCATTTTGCATTCAAATGAGAAAAATAATATTAAAATAATAAATAAATACATATATATTAAAATCTAACTATGTGGACTAGATAGTTTAATGTTGACAACTGATCAAAATAAGAAGAAGCTAATCTACAATTTTATCATCAAAACAAATTAGTGAAAGGGGGCAAACCATAATGTGTCCATATCAATAGTTATTATATGTCATCTACAATCTATGTCATGCAATTGTGATATAGTTCAATCAAAGGCTATTAACACAATTTTTCAATATGTATATAGTAACCATTTGTATTAACTGATAACTAGTGAGGCAATACCATTTGAAATTTATTTTAGTTATTATTGGATAGCAAGTCCTTAAATTAATCGATTTGTTATGTGAACCGGTAATCAATCTATTATAGTAACTGATTGTTCATAGAACAGGTTAATTTAAACTTGTGATCAATTTTTTTAGTATTTTAAGTTTATATTGACTAATGACTATTTAAGTTGAAACAACATTATGACTTGGTACAAGTAGGAGGAATTTTGAGGATGATATGATATTTCTTCTTCTTTTTTGTAACTTTTTGAAATTTGATTTTATGAAATAGTACACTTCTTATTTCTTTTTTGAATTTTTTATCATTTTGATTTCAAGTGTGGAAATTAATATTAGTTTTTTTTTGTAAATAAGAAAGGAAAATTTTATGTTCTTGTTTTCCATATTTTCCATATCTAAAATAAAACTTGTTTGTTGTTGATTTATGTAAGAAAGTATTAAAAACAAAGAGAAGAGTAATTATGTAATCTAAAGAAATTAAAAACACCCTTAACATTTGGCGACAACATAGTGGAAAAAAAAAAACAAATCATGTTTACAATCTCTGGTTTCAACAATTGTTTTGTTTTTTTTTTTTTGAAGTTTTAGTTTGGATTTGTATTAATTTTAGTAGAACTTTCTAGGATTGTTTTATGTCTTGACGAGTTTTTGATTTCCTACAAAGTTAGTTTAAAGAATTTTAAAAATTTGCATGTTTTTTTTCTATCTATAAAGCCACTTGTTGATCAAAAGAAATTTGAATTAACATTTGTTTGAAAACAGTAAAAGATGTCAAGAGTAGTCACAAGGGGCCTTAAAAGGCAATCAAAATTAGGAACACCACAACAACTTGTTCATGAAGTGATTTAGCCACAAAGACAAACACATTCTCAAATCAAAGAAATTTAATTGGTTGATATTTTTAACAATGAAACTCAACAACCGATTACAGTAGATTTACCTCTTCATTAAATACTAGCAAAATAGGAGGAAAGAAGGGAATCACAAGTACTTTCAACGGAGTGATTTTTGACACTCTAGCAGTCATCCCTACAACAAAGGTTGAATGCAAAACTAGATGGTCAAAACATCGCACATGTTTGACATGTTGATGAAGTAACTTTTGCAGGACAAAGATGGCAATCTGCAATGCCCAATTACTACATTCGCAAAACCATTGTACCAACCTGATCAACACCAGTTGTTGGATATTACAAATCCGAACTAGTTCCTATTTTGAATCCAAGCATAACAGATTCAAAATTGGAGTGCAATCCACTTTTAAACCAATTGGAACAAATACACAACCTAGAGCAAAGACCTTCACATCAATTTAGTTCCCAACCACATGCAGAATTAGTGGAAGTAGTCATAGCATTTGTTGTTCGACAAACACAACCGCTTATTCAAAGTATTTGGCCGAATGTACCTATTATAAGAATTGCTGAACTATCACATGTTTAACAAAGTATATCGGTTACAAACCCACTAACTAATGTTGAAACTGCATTAGCATGTGCATATTGTCAACAAGTTAGACATGAGTTCAAGAATTGTTCCTTTGTGGATGATAAAATAAAATTATTGATGAGAAAAAAATTCAAAACTTTTTTACAACCTATTGTATTGAGCAGACCAACAACACATGTTGGTGTACCTATGCAACAAATTCGACCATGACTGGGTTTGGTTACTAACCCAACATTAGTTAATCAACATTTAGGTTGGCGACAACCTATCACACCACTAATAATAAGACAACCTAGAATTGTACCATATCCACCATATTTAATGTGGTATAATATAGTTCCACCTTTTGTACCCCATGGATCTTAATAAGTATTCCATGTACTATTTTAGAATCAAAGGACTTGATCCATTGATTTATTGAAGAAAAAAGAGATATGCACATTCAATATTACCCAATCAAAACCAATGCCACCTATTGAACAAATGGAGCATTTTCAATATCCTATTAAAATCCCAATTTCTAGATTAAAACAACCAGTTTTAAATCCAAGAAGTGCACTTGTTCAACAAGCAACGACAATAACTCTACCTATTAACATACATGTTGCCACTTGACAACATGTTTATGGTAATGGTGTTTCATTTCATTAGCCCATAAAGGCTAATCCACATTCACAACTGGATGGAAAATCGCGTAAAGATTCACCTAATGGAGGATTGCCAAAAAAAAAATCACTTAATTGAGACCCGCTTGGAAAACCACCACTTGATCCACCTATTGGACTTTACGAATGGCCGACACCCAATCCAAGGATGTTCATGCCACCATCATACCAAACGTTTGTAGTTCAATCTAAACCAACCGATAAATTGCCATATCGAGAGCTTCAATTTCCAACATACATGAAGGACACTGATCGTGATGTTCACATTAAAGTTTTCAAGAAGGCAATTAGAACCAACGGCAAGACTATGGAGGCTAATATCATTAACCTATTTGGTTTCACTTTACCAGACAACATTTTGGAGTGGGGTGAAAATTTTGTACAAGATCACCCCTATTGCATTTTTGAGGAGTTGGAACAAGCATTTTGCAAACACTTTCAAATTGTGAAAAATGACGAAGAAATTTACATGCAATTGAAGAATTTCCAACAACAAGTCGATGAACAAATAGAAATCTACTACAAACGTTTGCTAAAGCTTGTTAATCGTTTACAAGTGAAAGTTATTGATGTTTTTTTTACTATAATTTCTAGAGCAGGTTTGCAACCATACCTCAAATTGACAATAAAAAAATATGATAAGAGATACCTTTATCAAGCATAAGGAAGCTGTAGTGATTTGTGAAAAAGATGGATTGGTTATAACAAATTTTAACACTTTGATAATTCAACCAAAATCCAAACCGGTTGCACAGCCAATAGTTCACTATACTATGGTTAAATAACCACTAACCTATTCAAACTATAGAAAAATAGGTCATGGCAAGGAAACTTGTCAAAACAGGAAGAGAGAAAAACTTGTAGTACTCACAAAAGTTACTGAACCAATAGCTAAAGTTATTGCACAACTTGTTAAACCAACTAGAGTATTGTTGAGGTATTTGTGTATTATATGTTCTAGCTTTGAACACCATGCACCCAATTGTCCTAGAAAAACAAAAGTTCAATACATGTTTTGGACTAAACCAACAACTACCATTGTAGTAACAAAACCTTATAAACCTTATAATGTACTATTTAATGTAGTTGTTGTGATCGTGACATGTAGCCAAGTAATAGAGCAATAGGTGCTTAGAGAACGTGAACCGATGAAGGCAAAAGTGGAAGCTAATTGGCAAATAGAAAAACAAATGCATGATTATTTTGTTCATACTATCAAAGAACTACAAGGGAATGATTCAACATCACAAGTACTTGTTGATCGTAATGGACCACGTCGTTCAAATTGGGCTGGTTTATAAAAAACAGTAAGTCAACTGGTTACTTGTAAGCAACCTACTTAGTTGACTACACAAACAACATTATTAGAAAAGACTTTGGAAGAGATTTTGAAAGACATCAGCACTCAAGTTTTGGAGACCAAATATGTGAGTAACATGGGGCAACTCTTGAGGATTATGCCAGACATCAAACGATACATTTTCAAATTGGTTAATTTGTTCAACCAATGCAACCTGAACTTGTTCATCCTGAACCTGCATGTGCACCAGTCACTATTGACTAGTAAATGGCAATGATTCAAGTTCAAGTTGGTAATAACTTTATTGATGATGTACTAATTGATGGATGTTGTGGAATTAATATCATTATTGAGAACCTAAAAGTACAATTAGGTCTATCAAAGCCTAATCCAGTGTTTTACAATCTACATATGGTGGATTAAATTATAGTTAAATCATTTGGTCTTAATAGGGATTTGAAGATATTCGTTCATGGAATTCCTTACATTGTTACATTTATTGTTATTAACATTAATGTGTTAGATTCTAGCTACTCAATGTTGCTAAGACACCCATGGGTAAAAGATGCCAAAGTATCCCACAATTGGGGGACTAATATTGTTATTATACAAAGAATAGGTACAATAAGGACCATACCTATTACTAAGAAACTTGGTGTTCAAACCAAAAGACTAGAAGTCCTAGTGTGTTATGATTTCCATTTTGGAATATTGAATGAAAAAAAGGATGTGATGTTTGCCACAAAGTTAAACCTATTTTCTATAGGAATTATAGCAATACTTATCATATTAAATTTGTTCCTAAATCAGCCTTCATACCAAATTTGAGTATAACAAAACTGGTTCCCAAACAACTTATTGAATCAATATGTGTTTTAATTGTTAACCTAACTATACCACTTGACATTGTCAAACAACACCTACCTGAAACCTTTTTTCATCCAAAAATGGGGGAGATGATCATTGATGAAACACATGTTTGAGAGTGAATACAAGAAGTAACCATAGCTAGTTGGACAATAACTAAGGAGGAACAACTAATCAAGGTCAACTTGGGCGTTAAGGAGAATGTGCAACAAGTGAAAGTGAATGCTTCATTTGAACTGGTTGCTTCATAACAGCTAATTGAACTTTTGAAAGAGTTCAAAGACCTTTATGCCTAAACATACAAAGATCTAAAAGGTATTCCACTAATGATTGTTCAACACATGATTGAACTTGATACCATAATACCACCTATTCATCAAGTAAGGTATTGGTTGAATCCTAATTATGCTACTATCATCAAACAAGACATAGACAAGTTACTTGCAGTTGGTTTCATTAAACTAATTGAGGAAATAATCTAGCTATCACCGATAATGGTTGTTCCCAAGAAGAATGGGAGGTTGAGAATTTGTGTTAATTTCAAGAAGTTTAATGCAACAACAAAAAAAACCCTTACCCATTGCCTTTCACAAATGAGGTCATTAACATTGTTGTTGGGCATGAAGTTTATACATTTCTAAATGGGTTTTCAAGATATCATCAAATATCCATTACACTAGAAGATCAACACAAAACCACCTTTGTGACATACAAAGGGGCTTTTTGTGTGGGTTGTGATGCCATTTGGTGTCAAAAATGGACTGCTCACTTATCATAGGGTAGTAACCAAAATGTTTTGTGAATACATTTTTGTTGACAATTTTACAATTTTTAATGACCTATTAATTCACCTTGAAAAACTCATAAAATGTTTTTTTAAGTGTGGAGAGTTTGGTATTAGCTTGAACCCAGACAAATGTGCATTTGTGGTGTTTTCAGAAATCATTATAGGTTTCATAATGCCAAAGAGGGCAAAGTCATGGATCCTAATAATATTGAGGCTTTAGTAAACATACCAACACCTATTACCCCTCAAGAAATTCAAGTTTTCAATGGGATGCCATAGCTCTATAGGTGTTTCATCAAAAACTTTGTTTCAATCATGTCACTAATCACCAAGCTACTCAAAAAATCTAAAGTTTTGGAATGGACAAAAAAATGCCAAAATGTCTGGGAAGAGATTAAAAACCATTATGTACAAACCCCTATTTTGATTAGTCCAAATTGGGAACTTGAATTTCATGCACACACATATGCATCTTAGCTAGCAATAGGAGTTATATTTACCCAAAACCCAACTGGTAAGTTTGATCAACTAGTTATGTATGCCTCCAAATTACTAAACTTAGCTAAAAAAAATTACACTACTATTAAGAAAGAAGCACTAACTATGGTCTACACTTTACACAAATTCAGACATTACTTACTGGGTAACTAGTTTGTATTTTATGTTGACTGAATAGCCCTAGTGTACTTAGTTAACAAGCCACAAGTCTTTGGCTAAATAATTAGATAAATACTGTTATTTTTGGAATATGATTTCAAAACTATTTATAACCTAGTAGATCTTACTTAATGACAGATGCATTAAAAAGACTGCCCAACCAAGCAAAACCAATTGGTGTACCTTATCAAACCATTGATGTTCACATGTTCACTTTATATTCAAAGTGGTTATAAAGTGTTTATGATTACCTATAAGAGGGGATGAAGCAAAAACGATTTACTACTTCATAGAAACATTATTTAACTCAAAAAGTTAAACCATTTGTGTTACAAAATAAAGTTATTTATAGATTTGGATAAGATAACATGTTTTGTTGTGTTTTGCAACCAAAACAAATGCCAATTATACTATAAGAGTTGCACGGTGGAATTGGTGGAAGACATTTTTCTTCTAACATCAATATGAGAAAGATTTTTTATGCCAATTACTAGTGGCCAACTATGAACATAAATGTTTGTGAATTTTGTTGAACCTATGACTTGTGCTAGAAAACAGGTAACCTATTGACATAGAATATGGAAAAATTAATTACTACTATACCTGAAAACCCTTTCAAAAAATTAGGATTGGATTTCATTGGACCCATCAAATCAGTGAATTGCTACTCTAGTAATTTGCACACCAAGATAGTTGTTGTTACCACAAAGTTCTTATATGACCACATTCTCACCTAGTTTGGTTGTCCACTTACAATTGTGACTAATCAAGGTACCCATTTCATTAACAATGCCATTCCTTATTTAATCGATCATTTATTCTAAAACATACTAGCTCTATTTTCTACTATCCACAAGGGAATGGACAAGCTAAGTCTACTAATGAAATCTTTGGTACATTGCTCACAAAACTAGTGAACAAAAATTGAAATGACTAGGATGAACATTTGTCCACAATTTTATTTTTTTATAGAACTACTTTTAAGGTTAGAACTATTCACATTCCATTTCAACTTGTTTACAGATTGCACTCGTTGTTACCAATAGAATACCTATTACCATCCAAGCTAGGACAAATCCATGATCCAACATTTGTTAAAGTTCTCACCAATCACATGTTAGAGCTAGAGAAACTTCAAGAGAACTAGTTAATAACACAAGACTTGGTGGCTTCTAACTAGTGGAATTAGTTGTTATTGTTCCATAACCAGTATATTGAAACCAAATACTAGTTTGGGGATTATGAACTTTATGGTTTTTAAGGGCTATCAAAATACATTCCCCTAAGTTTCAGAGATGATGGTTTGGACCTTATAAGATCCAATATTGTCTACCTAACAACATAGTGCTATTAATGACCATTGATAAATTTGAACCTAATCCAGTACTAGTTAACATTAACAAGTTAAAACCTTATAAGTTTATAAAGGATCAGACACTTCAACCTATTGTGGCTAAACCTAATGATTTATTGCCAAAAGAATCAATTGAAATATGCCAGTCTAATAACCTATTCATTGAGAAACCGGTTGAGACAAACCATTCTGGTAACTTGTTCACTAAGGAACCAGCTAAATCACATAATGAAGGTATAACAATCAATAAAAAAGTCAAAAAGAGAATTAGTTGTGATATGTCCAAATAAGAACTGATTGAAGAAAATACTAATAACTTGTTGAAAATGTAACTAGTTAAAGAAGTACATGTTAGCCCTATTCCCACGCAAACCAATGATATTTCAATTAACCTAGTTCCAAGTGTTAGTTTCTTAGAAAAAGTTTGCCCTAAAGGTCACATTGCTTTCCAAGCACCACCACCTCTCACTCTATGGTTGGGTGAAAGTATGCTTGGGTGGACCCATTAGGAACCACTTCAAAGGACGATCAAGGAACAAAAATTGGGCAAATAATATTCATGGGCCCTTTTTAAATAAAAAAATTCATAATTACAAAAAAAATTGTCTCATGTTTATTTATTGCATGCCAAAGTATATGGCTTGAAGTTTCCATTATAAAAAAGGTGGAAATCCTTATAAATTTGTATTCTTGATTGATGTGGCCCCTTTAGGAATCAAGTTTTTACAATTTGGAAATTCACAACTAAATTACATCTACTCAAATAATTACCCAATAAAAACATCAAACATGATACCATCTAAACTACCTTAGAAATTATATTTACAAAAAAAAAAACCGAAACCTTGTTTGAAAAATGTTCCTAACCAAAAAGTTTAAGGAAAATAACAATTGTGACATTCTTGAAACTTTGTGTGAATGTAATGAATAGGAAGAACAAAATTCAAAATATTTTTTACATTGTTAAAGTTTCAAATTTTATATAACCTAGTTAATGTATTCAACAAATGTTTTTACTAAAAACCTCTCTTTGTATGTTTCCTATATTTTTTCAAAGTTTGATGGGTCCTAGAAAATGATGGTGTGACATTCCTTGTGGTACCACCCAAACATACATTCAATCGGCTGCAGTATAAAGAATTGGCGTACTTCTTGATGTGTTTTTTCATTTTTTCATTCTCAAATTCCTTATACCTCTTGTTGCACCAAGATGAAGGAATGAGTGCCTTGGATCAATTGAGAAGGAGAGTAAGCAAGAAAGAGGGAAAATTGAGGAAACAAAAATAAGAGAAAGAAAGAGAGCTACATAGAATTAGAAAGTAAGTTTTTAATGCAACCAAAGCAATTTACATTGAACCGCTTGCATCAAGGCCACCTCCTACATTTCAAGAAAGTAACGAGAGTTCTGGAGAAGATAAAAACATAGAAAAAGAAATTTTTAAGGCTTTAAAACGTGCTACCATTATGGGAGAAGGATTTGAAAAGGCATTGCAAGGTCTTAGACAACATTTTTTGCCCCCTACACCTACAATATTTGTTTTTAGTGACTATGAAAAGGAATAATAAGTTGAAAATAGAGCTATAAATCAACTTTCTGAAGTTGAACAACTGGTAGATTTTTTGTCAAAATCAGTTCAAGGAAGGTTCTTTGAAGTTGAACATGATTCACACAATATACTTGTTGTGCACACCAAGGCACGGTCTAAGTGTATGATGAGGTGCAAAGGAAAAGAAACAATGGAAGAAGGTGGTTGAAACCCACCAAAGTAACCTGGAAATGAACACTTGCTAAAGGGAAAAAATTCAAAAGATGTTGCAATGGATTTAGATGGGATCCAAATAGTGACAATGGGTAAAGGGAGCCAATTTGGGTGCCTTGTTTTCCATTCACTCAACAATTCCATGGGCAAACTTTTGGAAGAATTCTTGCACACCTAGGAGTCCACAAAGGATGGACAAATTTGAACAATTTTTTTGTGGTGACAAGATCACCATTGATCAAATGTTGATAGCTTAACAATTTGGAGTAAGTGTTGAAAGAACGATTGATGCAGCAAATGCATTAATAAAAAAAGCATAGGTTACATTAAATAACATAGTTGGACCAAATGCATTTGTCAACAAGGGGATATGGAACACGATCTTGATGAAGGAAAAATATCATGGCAAGTTTGCGACAATTTTATAAGTTATCTACCAACAATAAAGGTTAATTTATTTTAGCAACTGAATAGCCATTACCTTTAATTTAACAAACAAAGGAAAGAAAGGACCAACTAATGTTTCATTATGTTGACACATATGTTTATAAAGTTGATTCGATGGACAAAACACCAAAAATTGATTACAACAAGACTAATAATGCCCAACAAGAAGGTAGCCACTTGTTATTTAGGACTAGCGATAGATGTTTGTTAAAGGCATTGGTTTCCAATCACAAATGAAGATACACCAATTGAATCTCCAAAATCGTAACTGGCTTAAAAAAATAGAAGAAGAAGATCCTTGGTGAACAGTCCATAAAAGCCTCCTTTAAGGTTGTCACCAAGGATCAATTTATTAATGAGTGTCGTCCGACTCATTCTGTTAACATATCGCCACAACTAGGTCATGGAAAGAAAAGATGAAGAGATGGATACTGATGTTACAACACAACAAGATGACAATTCAATTCGGATGGAAAGTGATCAAATCAGGGAGGATAGAAACGAACATGATTTTAAACAAGTAACAAACTAAAAGCCTTCGCTTGTTCAAGGAACTTCCTGCTTCTATAAGTCACATGTTAGTAACCTATTATTAACAAATATTGAACCTATTCAACTAGTTCAACCTAAACTGTTTATATATTTCCTAAGACATATGTAGCCTATGCTTAACATGAAAGTCTCAAATAGGTTATGTTTTTCTTTGAGCAAGTAGCCTTAGTGGCCCAACCTAGCCTTAAATAGTAAACAACTTAGTTAACTTGAGAACAAAGTACAATTTTACTAAAAGCCTATTAGAAGACACGAACAATCAATTATAGGCTCGTTGCCTAGAACTAGTTAACAATAAGTAAGCATTGTAGAATAGGGATAAGGAACTAGCTACTATAAAAACCCATATCCTTAAACTACAGATAGAAACAAACGTTTGTTTGCCAAAGGTGCTGAAGTAGAAAAGGCAATCAAGAAGGCTAAAGCCCTATAGGATGTGTACAATGAGTTGAACCAGATTCATTTTAAGACCCATGATGACCTTAAGGCCTTTACAAATTGACCATGATTAGTTGACAAGGGATTATGGCAAGATGGAAGCTTTTAATGTTCAACAAGAAAAAACTTTTGCAAATCTAAAGAATACATGTTTATAGTAACAAAAGCAAGTGACAAAGGTCAACATGGACATGGAAAATTGTACCCATGAGCTCCAGGTACAAATTTAAGCATTAAAGGCGAATTGGAAACATTTTGCCAATCGCTTGGTAAAGCTTTTCAAACTACTTATATGGATAACCGATTAAGGGTGTTTGAAGATTACTTTTGGATAATGCCTTGTTCAAGGTGCAAAACCAAGCCTTGGTAGATAAGAATCCAAAATGGAAAGAATAGTGGCAACCATATAGGAGATTACAAAAAAACATATCAAGGATAATCTTAAGATTATTCGTGCAAGTTAAGAGGCCTACTTGAATGAATTAGTTGCATACCGGTTATAATTTGAAAGGTATATGTACGATCGGTTTAATGGCAAACTAGTTGAAGTACCTATTAATGTTTTTCATAAGTTTTCAGCTATGTAGCCAACAATTGTAATTATGAGTTCTCATAGTGAACCGACTATCATCACCATAGAGGAACCATAACATATCAAAGGAAGAGCTGAGCTTACCACTACTTCTAATACTTTGTCTTTGCCCATAAAAACTATGGAAGTACATGTTGTAGCTATTAGTATTTAGAAATGAGATATTAAAGCAAGTGTAGAAGTCACATTAATTGATACTATCACACATGCCTCTGAAGTTTTTAGAACTCCAAATATAGTACTAAAAACACACCTATTGCTTAAAGATCGGGGTGTGAACATGTTGTTTTAACTAAACTTATTCATACCACATGTGAAAAACCTATTGATGATTTAACTGCAAATGTAAACCATGTAGTTAATGGTGACTAATTTCAGAAATGAAATTTGGTTTTCGAGGGGGTAATGTTAACCCAATTTTTCAGTATGTATATAGTGACCAGTTGTACCAACTGGTAACCAGTGAAACAATTCCATGTTGACACTATTTAATTATTATTAGATATTTTCTTTAAAAATTAACTAATCTATTATGTGAACCAATAATCGATCTATTACAATAATCAGTTGTTCACAAAACAAGTTAATTTAAACATGTGACCAATATTTCCTATTTTGATTTTAAGTTGTACTAGCTAATGATTAATTTAAGTTGAAACAACACTATGACTTGGTACAAATGGGAAGATTTTTGAGGATGATAGGATTTATCTTCTTATTTTTTGGAATTCATTGCGTTTTGATTTTATGATTCAATACACTTTTGATTATTTTTTTGAAGTTGGTAAAAGTGAAATTTATTCCACACTATTATAACAACAAAGTTACACTTCATATGCATACATTCACTATTTTTGCCTTGATTTTCAACATGCTTAACTCTACCGTTCATTAAAACACATGATTCATGATTATTTCATATAACCAAAATTTGCACCTCATAATACATTGTAAATAACTCTAAAACAAAATTATAATTCATTTCATCATATTTTGATACTACAAAAAATTCACACAACAATATGAACATAGAATTCACTATGGAAGTCTATGATTCTTTGTATTACTAAAACTCCATTAGAATTACATCAAAATTCAATGTTTTGTTGAAATGAAATAAAAAACAACAAAATAAAATATTTCAGATATGAAAAATATGGAAAATAAGAAGATTTTTTTTTTTTTTTTTTCTTTACAAAGAACATAATTGATATGAATTTCCACATTTGAAATTAGAACAATAAAAGCTTCTATTAAGGGGGTGGGATGATTACATGGTTTGGATGAACAAGACATTGAGGACATTGATTGTTCATGGAACATTGTTGGTTTGAATTTTGAATTTTTCTTGGTTTGGAATTATGATGATGTGACATGGACTGCCCAAAGGGGGAAGATTTGGGAAACACTAAGGCAATCTTAAACACACAATTAGGAGGAAGTAAGAATAACTATAGGTCTTTTGTAGTAGAAAAACCACATATTTCGTTTGTTGTTGATTTCTACAAGAAATAAGTAAAAAATACATATATATATAAATTTTGTAATCTAAAAGGAATAAAACAACACCCTTAACAAAAGCACACAAATAACAAGGAAAATGAACTTTAACACATCATTTTAATCTTTACTATATGTTTTGACTTCTTGAACCAATTATCATTTAACAATCCATCAATTAACAATGATCCTACATCTTTTTCATTTTAAATATTTTGGAACTTCAACAAGATTAGTTCAATTAGTGAAACCATCCCCAACATATATTGGATCTCATTAAATTTATGTTTTCATAACAATTTTTTGAAACATGTTGAAGATCAATTTCACCTTATTGTACATGTTATTTAACAAAATGACAATGAACCTCTATTTGTCTAATTATAACATTCATCACAAGGTTCCCAGTGATTTTAACACTATTCATATTGTCAAAATAAATGCCATTAAACATGTAGTAGGTAACTTGAATTTTTCAACAAAATTTTGTAATCAAATGGATTTTTTAATACTTTCAAACAAGGGCATATATTCAACTTTGGTGGAGTTGAGTGCCACCATAGGTTGTTTTCAATTGCTCCAAGTTATGGAGGATTTATCAAATTGAAACATGTATCCAAAGGTTGATTGACTTCCCACTTGGTCTTCAACCTAGTCTAAATCAAAGAACCCACAAAATTTTAAATCACCCCTTCAACAAAAAATAATCCCAAGCTAATTGATCTCTTCAAGTATTGAAACACATTATTGGCAACATTTATATGTGGAATTTGGGCAGTTGCATGAATTTGTTGAACATGCCAATAGAGTAAACAATGTCTATTAATCTTGCATTTACCAAGTATAACAACTTTCTCACTTGAGCTTCAAGTATTCAATAAGGTGAGCAAATTCAAGCCACAGGTTTTGAATATTCATGCATTGTTGTAGTTGTGGAGTTATAGTTAACCATGTTGAATTTATTAAACAATTTCTAAATGGAACCTTTCTAGGTCATGAGCATGTGTCCTTTTCTACATACAAAATTCCATTTTCAAGAAATGTGTTGTAACACTTAAATATTTTATTTCAAACTTGTTTAAAAAATGAGCTTTCAACTTATAGATTTTACTAATAACATATCATGTTATCAACAAATCATCAACATATATAAAAAATATCCATATTTTTCCCTCTTCTAATGCATAAAATGAATTACTATTGTAACCATTTCTATGAATTTTTTTGGACTTTAGGTATGAATCAAAAATTTTGTACCAAGCATGAAGTGATTAACACAAACCATAACTTGACTTCTTTTAATACAAACCTTTATCTTCGTGTCTTGCCAAAATGAAGCCTTGTGGTTGGGTCATAAGACTTCTTCACATAAATCACCATTGAAAAAGGTTGTTTTCGCATTGAAAGGTGGAACATTGGCCAATTATGCTTCACTACTAGAGCCACAATTATCCAAAGCATGCCCCACTTGATTACAAGTAGAAAATTCTTTGTGTAGTCAAGTCTTTTTATTTGTTTGAACCCTCTTGCAAGAAGGCAAGCCTTGTGAATGTTCAATTGGTTATCAACAAATTCCTTTAATTTGAAAACCCATTTTAATGTTATAAAGGACTTTCCTAGAGATAAACTCACCAACTCCCAAGTATGGTTCTTCATTGTCAAGTTCATTTCCATCTCCATAGTCTTACATCATGTCTCACATTGAACAAGTTTGTTGAAAGATTGACATTCATCACCAAGCTTAACAAAAGTGACAAAATTTGAAAGTTTGATAGATGGTTGTTTTTGTTTGGTGGAATGTTTGAGTTGTGGTGTTGATTATTATTCACCAATCAATTCTTCATGCATCATCAAAGGTGCAACTAGTTATAGTATTACATGTTCTTGAATTGGTGCTTCCATGTTAGGTTCCGTTGGTTCATTCTATTGTTCCATCAAATTTTCTTTTGCTTTGATGAAAAATCATAGACATCAATTGTGAATGGTAAAGGAGCTTTGCATCATTGAATCTCTTGTATTGAACTTGGTCACTATGATGAAACTTGATTCATTGTAACAAACATCCCCAATTATGTGAATGTTCCTCATTGGATTATAAATAAATAAAAACTTTTGACCTATCATTATACCCAAGAAAAACACATTTTTAAAAATGAGAAGCTATTTTCCCAATTGTCTTAACAAAAAATCACAACCAAATGCCCTTAAATTTGACAAATTTGAAATTTTTACAATATATCTGCTCATGTTCAATGTTCAAATTAACCTTGACTAATGACATGTTCACTAAGTAGTTTGCCTTGTTGAATACCTCTATCCAAAGGTACGCATGTAGTTTTGATGAAAATGCCATGCTTCTAACTTTATCGAGGAATATCATGTTCTTATGTTTTGAAATTTTGTTTTAGCGAGGTTTATTCATTGTAGTCAATTGCATGGAAATGCTTTCTAGGTCTTATAGAAGTTTTCAAAATCAATAAAGAGGTATTCACCTTCTTTGTAAGATCTTACAATTTTTATCCTTTCACCAATTTGTAATTCTACCAAGGATTTAAACTTTTTGAATTTGACAAATGTTTTATGCTACCCTTTGAGGAAATAAAACCATGTTTTCCTAGAAAAGTTGCTTATAAAATTGATGAAATACTTTGAACCTTTTAAATAATCTAAATTCTAGGGGCTGGGGAAAAATTAATATGTAGATCAATCCTAGGATTTTGTAGGTTTTGTGAACACATTTCTTTGGGAAGCCAAGTGGAATCCCAAATTAGCTACAAGCTCCACTTGCTATAGGCCAACAAGCACAATCTGTATTTGTTGAATTTGTATGTTTCATTTGCTTTATGAATTAACAACAATCACACACTATAGTTAAAAGAGGAAGACAAGGTATTCATGTAGTTATTTTTCTAGTGGTAAGATGATGAAGATTTCAAAAATGTATGTGACCAAGTCTATAATGCCAAATGCAGGCCTCATTTGATATCTCAACTACATAAAGTTTTAATCTATTTTACTATATAAATAATTTACAAAGACCACATTTGTGGTTTGTTTTTCCTTGGGCTATAATATTATGTGGTTTTAAAAATCCGACTTTGTGATAAGTAAAAAAATTTAGAATCAAATCATGCAATCAAACTTGTATCAATGATGGTAACAATGGAAGGAAGATTATGCTTTAAGCTGGGAACATAAAATTTATCATTGATGGTCTTTATTTCTCCAAAAGACAAAATGAGCTTCAAATCAGCCTTGCCAAGTACAACATGTGCCTCACCATTAACAAATTTTGTTTGATTAAGTAATTACCTACTTAGTTGCTCCCCTATTAAGTATCCAAGAATTATCTTCAATGGCTAATGTTGCAAGTGTTGTTTTCAATACTTGGGTTGAATCCTTATGTGTCATGAACTACCCGTATTAACATTTACAATTATCTTTGTCCGCACACATAAACCACATTACATAAAATCACCTTAAATAATGCATCACCTCCAAACACAAAACATTATTCACTTGCAAACAATAGCATTCCAAGCCCAAAACACAAAATGGAACACACACATTGAAACCATGTGTCACAATGGAGATTACATTAAAACACAAAAAACTTGTGTGTTCTGGATTTTCAAATCACTTTTGGTGATTTGCAAACACAACTTCATATTCTATCCCAAACACAAAATATTTTGAATTAGTTCTAAGTTAAAACACATTTAATTGCATTAACCCAACTTACAACAAACATCATTATGACTTAAATGGGCAATTAAATTGAGATTTTTGACAATTGTCATGAGTTACCACATTGGCACTTACAACTATTGTTGTCCACACACACACATAAACCAAATAACATAAAATCGCCTTAAATGGCACATCACTTTAAAGCCGCCCCCCTATTTGGGGTCTAAGGTCCCCTAAATATTATGAAAAAATAGGTGTTTTGTAATTAGGTTTGTAATTGGGTTTTAGTTGTAATTTTGAGTTGTCACAACCATTTGCAACTCTATGTATTTTTATAGCTTGAATGTTATCAAACAAGTTGCAAGAATTGCAACGACATAATTCATTATATATGAAACTATATACATATGTAACTTGTGCAACTATGTTGCAATTATATCATTGCAACTATTGTGCCACTACGTTGTAACTGTCATGCAATTACAACAATGTGTTGACATGGCAATGTTGTGCTGACAAATCATCAAAGGACATGTGAAAATTCTATTTTTAAAATATATTTAATATTTTATTAATTTAATTTATATCATTAAACTTAGGGTTAATAAGATGTTGACACATGGTGCTTAGGTCAATAAGTATGTAGGCCTAAAGTATGTAGGCATTACCACCTACATTTCTTAGGTTAAGTGGTAGGATGTAGTTAGGCTTAAATAGATAAGTAGGCTTAGGTTAGGTAGATATGTCATTTGGGATAATCGTATTTTATTTTGGGTTTAACCTTTAAGGCCAATTTTTTAATATTAATTTATTCCAAATGTCACTTGTTTTATAATACTCTTAGTGCATTTAATTATATGTTTTACAAACTTGAAAGGTAGGACGAACAATATGGGATAAAAAATTAGTTACGTCCTAGTTGTAATTTAGTTGCAACTACTATAAAACATGTTAACGAACAAACATTTAAGCTTTTAAAAAGCTTTAAATTTTAATAAACTATCATTTTTCTTTTCAAATGCATAAGGTTTTTTTAGACCTTGACTTGGTGCACCCATAATCAATTACTCAAAAATGACACAAAATGAGGAAAATATGATTGTCAAAAGTAAGCAAAGTCGATGTTTGGTCACTAGTTTAATTCACACTTTGGTATTTAACACATTTGTCTTCTTCATGGCTCTTTAGTGTTGTTCCTTTACCTTTGGAGCTCAAATAATTAATGTAAATATTAACTTGGCACACCCATAGCACTTTAAATTGCTAAAAATGAAGAAAAAGGAAGATATGAAGTTTAAAAATAAAAGGTCATTAAAAAAAACACACTATGTGATTTCGAAATGTTCTGTGTTTCTTCTATGTTGTTCTTTTCCTTTTGGAATTACAACATACAATGTAAAGCTTATCTTGGCATTCCCATGATGCATGTTTTACATCACACAAAATAGACAATAAATAATAAAAATTCAACATTTTTTAGTCATCAACCAATGATCAATGACAAGTGGTTCTATCTTAACATAATTTATCTACTAGGTATATTAATTATTATAATTCATAATAATTAATAATATCAATTATTAATTTGGAATTTAAATAATAATGTATAGTAATATTAAAGTTACAGTGTCTATCTGTCTATCCGTCTTTTACTTATTTTTTACTTATTTCTTTTCTCTGACGTCATTTCACGTGATTCCATTGGCTCCCGTTCCCTGTGGAGTGTTTTGGGGGGGTGGGGGAAGGGAGAGCTTGGTGAAGCA
>Ga0116227_10002820_pt1 | contig 39212 bp, 29 predicted proteins | sample S1TSphgellanicum_FD_89693 | JGI IMG/M metagenome (GOLD analysis project Ga0116227, IMG submission 89693) | Host-associated microbial communities from peat moss isolated from Minnesota, USA - S1T2_Fb - Sphagnum magellanicum MG | ecosystem: Host-associated > Plants > Peat moss > Unclassified...
AGAAGAGAGGGAAGAGTAGTGCTGTAGTTGAGAGGTAAGTATAGGTGAGAGGGGGAGGGGAGGAGGGAGAAGAGATTCATTTAAACCAAAGCATGGTTGGAAAATAGACCCCCACAAAGTTCAAAAAGTATCAATAAGGTTATATGTAAACATGGGCAAAGTTAAAACACTTTCACTTGAAACAGACTTGTCCAAGGTCTTAAATTGTTTAAATGACTAGTTTAGTAATAAAATTAGCCCATATGAAGTTCCAAAAAGTAAAATTATATAAGTGTTAAAATGGGCCAAAAAGGAATTTGACATGAATAGAAAAGGGTTTAGGGTCAATATATTGTGCTAAACAAAATTAGGCAACAACAAAACAAATGGCCTTCATTGATTCTTTTAATCAAGTCAAATTCAGATTAAGGGAAGGGAAGGAAATTATTTAAACCAAAGCATGGGTAAGGCATGGCTACAAAACATACCACCGTGTAACTAAAAATTTTCAATAAGGCAATTTGCACATATCAATAAAACTAAAGCACATCCACCAAAATAGAAGTCCAAGGTCCTAGATGACTAGATGACCAATTTAGTACTCAAATCAACCCAAATCAATTAGCTTGCTAACAATAGTCATCAATCCTTGGAACCAATCAAGATTTAGCTTACTAACAACATTCCTTTTTTTCGTCTTTAGGTAATCAAGTTAAATTCAAGCCAAAGGAGGGGAGGGGGAATTTGTTCAACCAATGTAGGGTTGCAAAACAGACCCATGAACAACTTGGTTTAAGTTTTCATCAAGTTAATATATACAAAGTTTAACAAACCCTAAAGGGATGTTTCATTTGTGTCCACAAAATGCCTATGCACCATCATAAGTACATGTAAAAATTGTGGCAAAAATTGTGCCCATAAGACACTTAAATATATGGTAGTACAACTAAGATGACTAGCAAATTCTTAGATCACTAGATGGCAGTACATAGTAAAAATAAACTACACATTGTAAGATGACAAGGGGCAATACATAGTAAGATGATTAACAAAGTCTCAGATGACCAACTCAAAATAGTCATTAGTCCTCGAAAACAAATGAAAACTCAACTTGCTGACAACAAGCCTTTTTTTACTCTTTAGGTAATCAAGTTCCATTCAGACCAAGTGAGGGGAGGGGGAATTATTTTAGCCAATACATGGTTGTAAAATAGATCCCAACAATTTGATCCAAGTTTTCATCAAACTAATTTATAGAAATATTAGCAAACCTTATTGATTATGGTTATGGTAACTTGAAAGGCGGACTCAAGTTTCACATTAAATCATTAAAATTTAAAAATAAAGGAACCATTAATCAAGTTAATTTAAAAGGGGGGACTATTTAATAACCAAAACATCCATATGTAATTTAAAAGCCCCAACAACTTGGAAGATTTCATTGAATTAATTTGTACAAATGAATAAACCCTAAAGGGGACACATAAAGGGGACACATAATGTTTGTTACATCCAAATAAACTATTATATTATATATGTCAAACAACAAAAATGGCAGCAAATCCCTTTTCACCATTATCAAATATGGGGAATAAATAATGTCAAAGAGTTTGGCCCAAATGAACCCAGAAGACTAAAGCCAAGTTAGAGTTGACATGTGTCAACATAAACAAGGCATGTACATATTAAAGGTTTTGTCAAGGCTTCAAGACTTAGATAGTCACACCATTTGCGAATCTATAAAGGCATACCTACCAATATGGCAAAAAGAAAAAAATGTTTTTCCTCTTCACACCATGGGTATGGATGGGGTCTTGATCTTTATCCTCTGATGCATGTAGTTTTTTTCTAGCCAACCACACCTCCCACTCCTCTACCATCCTTAAAAAGTCAATAGTTGAAACTTTAGGCGGTGCATATCTAATCTCCATTTGTCCATTGAATGCAACATTATCCCTCCTATACGGGTGGCCTTTAGCAAGGTAACATTGGTGCCGAAAATACTTTTTTTTATTCAAGTGTGAAGAACGTCTTGTGTCCACCTCTAGTCCACATAAAGGGCATGCCAAATAGCCTTTTGTTTGGCAGCCAACAAATAACAATATGTAAGATAATCATGTAAGCTCCACATGCAAATGGTTCTTAGCAAAAACTTGTCTCCTAGTTTTGTCACATCAAGTGTCCTCACCGATTTCCATAATTCTAGCAACTTTTCAACCAATGGTTGTAGATACACATCTATATTCTCACTTTTCACGGACTCCTTCCCTAGTATTAACAAGGTTAACATCACAAAAAAATGTTTTGTTGTCAACCAAGGTGGCAAATTGTAGTTGAGGAGTAGGATTGGCCATGTAAGTGATTTGTAGACAAATTAGCATATGGGTTTACCCTGTCAAAGGCTACACCCAACCTAATGTTGTGGGGACCTTTGGCAAAATCAAGCCAAGTTGTGTTAATGTGTTTCCAAGCCTTCGAATCACAAACATAACATATTAAACCATCATTACTCTTGTTTGAATTGTGCCAAACCATAAGATCTACCAAGGTTGGACATCTATACATTTGTTTCAATCTTGGGATCAAGGGAAAATGACAAAGCACCTTGCAAGGTACAATATATGACCTTTCAATATATCTTGACCTCTTACACTTCGGGCAAGCCTTGGAGTCCTTCAACTCTCCCTTAAATAAGACACAACCATTATAACATGCATGGATTAAATTGTAGTTTAATCCCAACCACTTCACAATGGTATTAACCTCATACAATGACTTTGGAAGAATGTTGTCCTTTGGGAATAAATCAAGCCTTAATAATGAAAAAAATTCATCTGCAAACATGTTATTAATTCCATGTGTATTACATAAATTCAACAACAATAAAATGGTGGCAAGGCAACTATTGGGACAACCCTCATACAATGGGGTTTGAGCCTCTTTAAACATACTTGACATTGTAGTTTCATAATCAACCTCTTGTTTCATGTCCGTGGCTTCAAAATCGAAGTCAATTACATTCTTTTCCCCATATTCTTATTCACCACCACAAGGCCCCCTACCATGGTAGATCCCATTGTTTGCATTAATGTTTTGTCATAAATCATCACATTTTTGAAAGGCATCAATTAGCATTTTGCCTAGTTGAATGTCTTGGTCCAATCTCGTGACCACATTCGCATCCATACTGTAATGACCCAATGTCGGCCCTTCATCACAACCATTGAACAAATAAATACAATAATTGGTGTCTTCACATTGAACATTTTATCCACATGGCAAAATATTTTGAGCTACATTAAAGAATATTTTTCCATGTCACAAAATGCGAATCCACATGGCATGAAAATATTCCAAGAATATTTGTTAATGTACCATGGAATATGTTCCAAAAAAAATTTCTTGCTCCTTTGAGCCCATTCACCCATTCATTGTTCATTAGCTCACTGCTCACCTACTAATGTCACTGTACAATGTTTTTGCCATAGTTTTTCATTAATATAATTCAAGTATATTGATTTGAACGATCCTTTCTTAAACTATATGCTTTAGATCTTATTTTTGGTGTCATGTTGTTTTAATATGGGAGTGATGGGCAACTATATCCTATTGGATACCATTCCAAAAAAAATTCAACAACCAAAATAAATTATCGAATTCATTAAAAAAAATCTATTTTCAATGCATTTGAAGAATAATGACACTCATTGGAAGGAGTTTAACATACAATCATAATCTACATCAACCAAAAGAACTTTGGGTGTTCAATTCATGAATGTTTGAATGTTCAATCATCGTCAAACAAGATGAAACATATTATTGAGTTGGTTCAACTACATAATTATTTAATGCCCATGAAGTAAACAAGGCGAACCATATGCATTATCTCATTGTTCATGTTTTGCCCTAAAACAAAATGATCTCAATTCGTATTCACATTTTGACACGGATCATTCAAGTTTTGTGGGGTGTAAATAGTTTTTTTTCCAATCATCTTCAAATAGATGGACAAAACAAAAGGTCGAATTAAGTTTTGAAATGATGCTTTCAATGTATGATCAATTACCCATCAAGATGATTAAGTTAATTTTTCCTTTTGCTTTTAGTTGAATATACCTATAACAATACATTTCATTCATGATTTGATCACATTTCATTTTTTGTAAACTATAGATGGCACCTTGGTAATGGGTAGGACAAATAATTTGGTTATAAAAGATCATATTAAAGAACTAACTAACATTCAAACAAACTAATGTCACAATTGTAAAAGGTAAAAAAATGATAAAAAGAACAAATATTGTAGACAACATCCAAATTATAAAATTGAAGATCAACTTCAAGTATTTCATCAATATCTCTAGAAGTACGCTTTTTTGGGACTGCCATAAGTAAAAATTCCTTTTATTTCTAAATTTTGAATACAATATACAAGGCCCTCAAAGAAATTGGAAGACAAAAAATTTGAATAATTTCCTATCATTGGTTAAATAATCCAATCACATTTCAATCACAAACTTCTAATATCAATGAGAATCTATCCAGTATTCCATGTTTCCATTCTTGAACCTTTTTATGAATCTACCATTCATTGGAAATAATCCACGACTTCTAGTAATTGAAATTGATGGTAAGGAGGAATTTGAGGTGGAAGAAATTTTGGACTTGTGATTTTTTTAAATATGTTTTAAATACTTAATCCATTGGTGTGGATATGACATTAATGAATAAACATTATAACCAACTTCCACTACAACAAAAGGTGTCCTTATACGCCAAGTGGTTTCACTGGATTTTGAATGAATTCACTGGTTGTAATGAATGGGGACTAATGAAGAAGTAATGAATTCACTAGTCTAGTGAACAAGGACTACTGAATTGCACTCACATTTTGTAATCGTGTTTTGATTTAATTAATGCACCATAAAAGGTTCAAAACTTTCATCAACATGTCTATACAAGTTTTTAAAATATTCAAGCCTCCCATAAAAGTGGGAGAGGCAATGAAGGTCATGCAAAAGCCATATTTTAAGGTTGTTTTTTACAAATGGAAATGTAATTGTTTTTTGTTTGGTTTTTGGTAAAAAAAATCAATCATTATCATTGGTTGTAAGGACCATTGAATGTTTTACTTCAAGAATAATAATTTTTTTAGGTCATAAAAACTAAATGTGATAATTTTAAAATTTTCTCCCACTATAATTTATTTTCATTGTTATTTATTAAAGGAAGGGGCAATGTCAAGAAAACTATGTGACATAATAAATTTCTAAAAGTTCATAATTTTTCAGAAGAATATGCTTTTAAAAAATTAGAAGTTATAGAAGGTATGAAAATAACAAATGTTTCTGTAATAGACTTTTAAAAGAATAGTTTGCATAAGCTTTTAAATTAAAACATGATCAATGAACACTTTTTAAAGGTCATTTAATAAAAACTTATAAAATGTTTAATTGTTGAAACTTTCTAAAAGGTTGATGAACTTTAAAAAAGTTTCATTAAAGTATAATAAATAAATATTAGAGAACATCACCCCTTAATCTTGTCAATGTAAGTTGTATATTTTATACTGTTAATTCATTTCATGCGTAACTTACATCATGCCTTATTTAAGTAATAAAGTTTTCTAGTTCTTGTTCAATGTTGAAATCCTTGTTTGTTAAGTCCATATAGTTTCTTCCAAATGTATATTGTCTTATCATTAACACTTTAAATGGATGAAATTTTATTGTCGTTCTTGAATTTAAAAATAATTGATTTTGTTTAATATGGATAAAATTTGATGTTCATGGATGACATTCATCCATGAATAATGAACTAAAGTACATGGACTATAATATGAAATATTTTACAATTGATTCATAAACTTTCAATAAATGTTATACGATTTATGTTAATGTTCGTGAATGTTACATACATCACAAAACCTTTATATAATAAGAAAAATTTCCATGATGTGTTAGGCTTGTTTCAAATTTGTTATGTAATTTTTGGACATTTGAAAAGTGTTTAGTTAATTTCATTATATGTTCATTAACATTGTACCCTTGGTAATGACTTTACTTTGAAATCATGGGAAAAAATGAACATACATCATTAATGTGAAAATTAAAAACATTATGGTGCAAGGTCGAGCCTTCATTTAATTGATCTAGTTCATAGTATTTTCATAAATGACATCCAACAACCAACCCCAACATAATTTAGTAAACATGTTTTGAGGTTTTTATAATTAAAATAAATATGATATTTCATACAAATTAACATGTCAACCATGGATGAATAAACAACCATTTTTCATCCATAATGAAAATAATTTATTTTATTAGCAAACTTTTGCCAAATTTTGACCTGAAAAATATGATTTCAACCTTTACAAACGATTTTTCATGGAAAAAATGACCCAAATATGCCATATTTTTATGGTGAATTTTAGTAGGTAAAAAATAAAATAAAAGGATTCTATTTTTTTCTATTTTTATATTTAGTGTGTAGCCAAATTTGGCTAAAATTATTTTTTAGATGGTTGCTAATTTGATTATGTCACAAAATCCTTAAAAGAAACCATGATAATGAATATTTAAGAGAGGTATTTAAAAAGGTTCATTTAACACTATATCACATGGAAGTTTTTTGAACTAATTTTTATATCACACATCAATTTAATATTGAGCTTGTAGAATTATTAGTTTGAAGTATTACCTTCTGTATTATAACCTTGTTCATTTTATTTCAAATTTATAATATGTTGTTAAAATATAATTTTGCCTATATTTTCTTTTGCAAATTTTCATTTTGTTATTCAAAATTATCTTTTGTGTAGGGTTGGATTTAGGTTTAAGGCACATTCTCTTGTAATTTGTTGTAATCTTTATGTAAATTGAAAGTAATTAACTTGTAATTTGTATGCCCATGACATCCATATTATCATTTATACTTCCTAATTTCCATGTGGGTTGCCATCCAAAGTTGTTGCAGTCTTTATGCCCATGACATGCATTAGGTACATTACATTCTATTTATAGTTATTAATTTCCATGTGGGAAACCATGCAAGCACCTTTTTCAACAATTTTGTCTTAAATCAATTATGGGTGAATAATGGACAATTACAAGAAAAAATCATCAATTGTGGATTAAATTTATGTTAAAAATACATAGATACAATGATTTGTATGGAATTGAACATCCATGAATGGATTAGATCTTAAACAAAAACCCAAGTGATAATGGATAAACATTATTATGAATAGACATTTGTGGGTGAGCTTCATGTTTGATGCATTCTCAAGCTCCTTGATAGATTCAAATGTGAGTTTAAGGTGAAAACAACAAAAGGATAAGGAGTCGAGGCACATTCCCTAGTTCACAACACTTTTAGGGTAGAGGGGCATGTTGGAGCTCCAAGATGGGGATTAGAAAGAGTGACAAGTAATTCAATTACTCACACAGACTTGCACAAACCAAACAACAAGTTGGTTAGTGCATAGTTGAAACACTTTTGGTGCATGGATGAACCATAGGTAAACATGGACTCACAAGACTCACCATAGCCCGAACTTGGGAGAAGCCACCACCTTCCCCCTATTATTTGTGCTTGGCCATGGGGTTAGCACCTAAATGTCATTTTGTCTCGAAACTCCCAAGTGGGAGTCCTGAAATTTTCGAAGTTGGGATTTTTATGAGTTTGGAGGCTTATAATTTTGTGTTTAGACCTCCAATTGAAGTGACGTTTGAAGCAAAGTTATAACCCTTGTCGATAGCTTTCCAACGGTATGTCGCACGCCACCTATACATAAGGTAATCAGTGTAATTCTTGACTTTTAGTGGTCGGAAGTCAAATTGACAATTTGACTCTCGGCCCTTCTTTTGACCATAACTTGTGTTTTAAGTACTCAAATGGGTCATGCAATCCCATTTTAGACATATAAGTTCCAAAATCTTTCCAATGGTATAAGGAACTTCTCAATTTAATGAGTGTTGACCCCTGCAATTGCCCTCTGAAGTTTTGAGAGTCCATTGGGACTCCAACTCCCAAAGTGGGAGTTCATTTGGGAGGGTTCATTCCCTCACACTCTTTTGCACTCTCGGGAACATGAAATGTGATTCCTGGGTTCACTTTTGGCCTGCACTTTTATAAGCCCTTGCCTTGGTCGTGAGCCCAAGGCTAAGGTTACAACAGTGATTGTGAAAATTTAAATAGATTTTAAAATTATAGGCCAACACAAAAGTCATGGTTATGTCAAGGGATGAATTAATTGTTACATGGAGAAAATACTTGTTATTTTCAACAAACGTCACACAAAAATGAACATTTTTGTGAAACCATTCAACATTTCCAAAATAATCAAATTCCTTGGGATGCCAGACATACAACCATTTCATTAAATGCATTGTTCATCAATTTGGGTGATGGAATGTTAATTACGACCAATTCGCATTTGGTGGTAATGCTAGTGTTATCCCAATGCTTATTGTTAAAATAATGCAGTAGTTCACACATGTTATAGTAATTAACATTAACGATGAATGGCAAGTGACATGGTGTAGGTGTTAACTTGATTTTAACAATTAATGTTTATAAACATTAAATTTAAAAGAAACGAACAATTTAGGTTTTGATTTCACATTAAGTCCCAAAGAATGAATGAATATTTCAATTTTAAACTCATGCATCTTTTATCTTTTTTTTTGTTGTTCCTCCATTTAAAATTAAAAAAAGTTTTTGCCAATGCCATTATTTCATTACAACAAAAAGTGTCCATGTACACCAAGTGATTTCACTAGTTTTGAATGAATTCACTAATTTAGTAAACAAGGACTAGTTGGAAAGTAGTGAATTCACTAGTCTAATGAACGGGGACTAGTGAACTACACCCACATTTTGTAGTAGTGCTTTTTCTTGTGAGTTTTATTTACATTAACTTTTCCTACAATGCCATCACATTTTCAAGTGCAAGTTTTATTTACAAAAACAAACACACATAGACTTGCATTTTATCAAGAAACCACAATTTTACAAATCTATGCAATACATTCACTTCACATAAAACTCCTACCAAAGTTCATAGGTCCTACCAAAGTTGTTAGAGTGTAAGACTTAGAGTAATTCTATTGGTGCTACCAAAGTTCACATAAATTGAAGTTTTGGTTGGAATTTTATAGGAAACTAATGGAATGACTTCAAATGTTGCCATATTTGCAAGAAAGGAACATGAGGGAGCCCAAGGGCTTATGGAGGTTGAAAACCAATTTGGCTCATCATTATTATTAACATGATTAAAAGATGATTTTAGAGGATGAATAGTAAAAAAAACTATATGATGTAGTTTGGATATGGTAGTAATACAAATGTGGATATTGGTGTGGAAATCAAATAGGCAAGTGCACTATCCAAAAATCAACTACTATGCATATTTTGTTTTGTATGTGTTTAGTTAATATAGTGGGAATAGTTTGTTCACATTTGATATATGAAATACTATAATTATGTGGAGGTAGTTTTATACTACTAAAAGAAGGTACACAATACCTTTTTGGAAATGGAAGCAAATGATATAAGGAGAGGTTGTATTTAGATAAAATACAAATAACAAGATAGGAAGGCTTTCTATTATCCCAAAGTTACCAAAGATAGGATGTACAGAAGTAAAACCAAAGGTGATAGGTACCCAAATTTGTTTTTATTTTATGGCACCATTTATCTGTTTTTTTTCTTATTTTTAAAAAAAAAACTACCCCTACATACATTGGAAGTTTTAGTCAAATTCCACAAACCATATTACCAATTTTTTTGTAGGGTAGTAGCCATTATTTTTTGTGTTTGATTAGTTTTAGAAGTATGTAGTTTGAATAGTTGTTATTTGTGAAAAAAATTCCACTTGACAATTACCCTTTGACATTTGTGGTCTAATTGTTGGATCTTCGTGTATGTGGTATTAACAATGACTATTGACTTTTGTTAATTTGATGAAGGTCACAACATTCCTTCACACACAACACTAACAAAAAAAAATAGTGGCTTTATCCATTAATGCTACAAGTGGTGCTTTAAATAACCTTGAATTCCATGCATTTCATTGTGAAATTTTATTTATAAGCATACAAAAACCCGATATATGTGAAGATAATGCAAGGAAACAATAACTTAAAAAAATGAAACAAAACCTTGAAATTGAGAAAGAAATTGAATAATGATGAGAGGATGTGATATTCATATGCAAATGTCATAAATTTCAATGATGATAAAACATGGACATTGGGTCCATTTCAAAAGAATAATGAAAAAAATAAATCCATTAGAATTTAAAAAGTTAAAATGGGGAAACTCATATAAACCAATTGGTCAAATCATGGCCTTTATTAATGAAAAAAATTGAACACAAGGTTAGTTTGGAAGTTTTGAATTCATAAAACAACATGAAAACATTAATCATAAAATGAACATGCATATTAGAAGTTGTATTCGTTAATGGTCATTATGATCATCACCACAATAGATTGGCCTCTACAAATAAATGGGAGACTATATGGAAACTATAAGAAATACATGATTACATGAATGATATTGGCCATAATCAATAATACTTTGACATGTTTATAAAATAAAAGGACATGCAAAGCTTGCCAAGGTAGTTTAACAAAATGTGTTTTGAATTCATTGACTCGTGAACATCAACAATAGACCTCGTGTAACGTTGAAATAGTGTCAAGTTTCTATTGTGATAGATAGAATGTGGAAACCCTAAAATACCATGGATGAAAAACTGAAAGTGACAAACTATACAATGGTTGGGCATCATGAAGGGTTATGCACATTGAAAGTTCAAAGTTTTTTTGTTATTTTTTGCATTTGTTTGTTTTGTTGGCTTGCAGGTTGTGTGTTTTTGTGTTTTGTCTTTCATGGGAGCGGCACAATAGATTTGCGTTAAGCGATGGAGCAAGTTTTTTGTTGTGGGTATTATGGCTTTTTGATGGAAATGTGCATCATGTTGCGTGAGGGTGATTGGTGGGGAGTTTCAACACCATTGATGGAGGGTGGCCCAAGAACTTGGATAAGTAGCAATTCCCATGGAGGAGATGTGTTTCTTTTTTTTGGGAGTTAAGTTTTTTTTTGTGTTGTGTTGGTGTGTTTTGTTGTAGAGTGAATTAAATATATTAAAAAAAGTTGGGGAAGAATGCCCCACTATGGGTTTAATTTTATTTTTTGGAATTGACCTTCCATTATGCCTTGACTTTAGAAGGAAGTAGAAAAGTTAATTGTAGGAGTCATGGACTAAAACAAGGGAAATGATGACAACGTCTAAAGTTTCATGAACGGTCATTGTGGCAAATTCATATTGTGTGAGGATGTGTCCATGTGATTGTGTGAGGTTATGAATTTACTTGTGTATGAAAGAAAGTACCTTTGTAAAAACTTTGAGGAAAATAACTATGGGGAAGGGTGTAGGTTTCATGGACTTCTGGAGTTGCATTGTACACAGTTCTATTTGTTTTCTGTCCACTTTCTATGGGAAGACTTGTTGAGATTGGCGCATTTGTTGGATTTTGAGCTTGGAGTTGAGAGATGCTTTGCCACAGAATATGACTAGTTGGCTCTTGAGAGGAAATCAAGAGAGATTTGATCCCTTGAAATCTAGAGTCTATAAGTTGTAACTGTGATAAAATAATCAAGATTGGGATTTAGTTGTGCTTCATTCAATGTATTCTCATTATGATGAATTTGTGATTAATAGACCGCAAATACATTGCCTTTGGCGGGGTGTATATTATTTAAGTCCCATGTTTTTTTTTGGTGACACTTGCTTCAATCCACCACATTCTCAAGATTTCATGAATTAAAATGACAGTGTGTGATGACACATAGACAAACTTCATCAAGAAAGTCCCATTGAAAGAATGAAAAAAAGAAAAAAACTTGTTTACCTCTATTGTAAGTTTAGACATGCCTTTAAGTTTTGGTGGCAATAATACAATGATAACCTCCACTTGACATTGGATGTGAAAAACACACAAAATGTAAGTGACAAGAATGTTAGTTTAATGATGACAAATGGCAAAAAATTACACAAGTGGCCCTAATATTGTGTTAGGGCAATCTTCATATTAAGATTTAAACACTAGGTGTGGCCTTGGCTTTAGTGTTATTCTTAATGTGTATTCTATTGGGCTTGAGCTTGGATCATCACATAATTCTTTTTTTTTTCTTGTTTTTTATCCGTTCATTTTGATTTACTTATGGTTGGTCTTTGGAAAGGTTGAAAATCATATTCTATTTTTCATTGGTGTCTCCATTCAGGATGCCTAGAGTTTGTGCAAAGTAAATGTGATCTAGAAAACAAACCATGCAAATAATCATGGCCCATTTTAAAATATTGTCGGTGACAAACACCACAAAATGGATAAAAAGCTTTTTTGACATGATGAATTTTAACATGACAAGGCGATGCATTGTCGTAAACCAATCGATGAAGTACATAGGTGCATGTTGTTGTAGTCATGGATGAAAAGAGTTTATTTTTTCATAAATGATAAAAGTATTCCTTGAAGTTCAAGGTGTGATAAGTTATACCTACAATGCATGCATGAAAATATCACACACATTCTCTCTTTCCATTGACAACAATTAAAGTATTTTTTTAAAAAAAAAGGGCCAAATTCAGCAAACCCTGATTTTAATTAACGTCACAATAGCTATCCCTCCCAACTTCTACTCCTCTCTTCCCACCAACAAATGTCCAGAGCTTTAATATAAAAATTTAAATAAATGAGGGTTTAAAACTCTGCTGCTCTTGTTGTTGTTGATGATGTTATGGTTTTGGCTTTGTTCTTTGATGCTAAAAATAATCATAATAAGTATGCTCTCTTTCATTGCCAATTTCCTTGCCTCTTTTGCTTTTCTACTTTGGCCTTCCTTGCTTCTTCCCTCCCAATTCAAAAAACCCAAGTGCTTCTTCTCCTCTTTTTCTTCACTCTCCAGCACATAATTCTCCTACTACACTACACCCACTACTATTGAATTGCTCAAAGGGAAGGAAGGGGAATTTTTTATAAAAAAAATTCAACACCAAAAAGAGAGAGAGAGAGAGACACACACACACACACACACAAACACGCAAAGAAGCTTTAGTAGAGAGAGTTGTTGGTGTTTTGTTTTGCATATTCTTCATTTCATTTCGGATTCTTGGGTGGATTTTTAAGGTCAATTCTTTTTATTTTGTTTGTTTGGGTTTTGGGGCCGGGTGGGGAGTCGGGGGAGTGGGATACGTGTTTTTTTTTTCCCTTAGTAATAATAGTGTGCTGTTTGCTGTTTTGTTTTTTTTACAAAAAAGTTTTGTTCTTGATTGTCGTGTGCAAGGATTGTAATTATTCGCAAAAATATTTCCCAAAAGCACCGCAGATTGCATCCCCCCGAAAAAAAGAGAAAAGAAGAAAGAAAAAAACTGAAGAGAAAATATGCCCCCACAGCAGCCGCAGCACAAGTCTCTCTTCGCAGTGAGGAATCGCTGAATCCTCTCTCTCTCTCTCTCTCTCTCTCTTTTGTTCTCTCTAAATTTGCTCTTTCTTAATTGATTGTTTGTCGAGGATCAGTCTACTGACCCTGTCTCTGTGTTTTTGTCTCTCGATTGATCCAAGTTTCTTTCATTTTGGTTTGGTGTCGGTTTTGTATTTTGTTTTGGTTTTTTGGTCTATTTCAGGGAAGCGTTTTGTGAAGAGGAGCAGGAAGAAGAGGAGGTTGTTTGCGGCAATTTGTTGTTGTTGATTTTCCTTTTTTTGTCCTTTTTGGGAGTGATTTCCGAACAAGAAGGCTATGTACTTATGCTGCACAGAGAGACAGAGAGATGATGCCAAACAGAAGACTGGAGCTAGTGTTGTAAAGAGAAGAAGCTTGTGTTTGTGTTGAAGGACTGATTTTGGTCCGCGACTTTCTATTCGGTTCCAGGAGGGTTTTTTTGATGTGCCTGGCTTGTTTTTTTGTTCCTCTGCCGTGTTTTGTCAGAGAAAGTTGGAGAAGGTGAGATAAGCTTGTTGCTTCTAAAGCATGGACCGTGGATGTGCGGACGGGAGGGGAGCGAGTGAAGAAGTGATCTTCAAGGACTTTCGGTTTCGATTCTCGCCATCTGCTCCGGCTGCCCCTGTCGTTTCTTTTTCTTCTATCCTGATTTGGCGATTCATTTCCCCTTGCGTGGATGTCGGGAGCTTGATTCCTTACTGCGACTGAGGCGCTTCGATTTTGATCGAATCGCGAGTTGCGCATGCAGCATTGCTTCCCCTCGTCACTCCAGGTATGTGCGCGTTCCGCGGTTTGCAGTTTGTACCATATCATCATTGCGTTTTTTCCTTGAGATCATGTTCTTCTTATCTTCCTCTCTTACGATTCGTATCTTTCGGCTGCCATTCGGTTGGACATCATTGAACTTCAATCTGTTGGATTCGAACTTGAAAAAGCAAAATTTTCCAACTCCATGTCCGTGTTGCGCACATCAAAGCGCTGTTGCTAAAAATGTTTTTTTTTGGGGCTTAGGAAGGGGCTCTTCTCTTTGATGATGTAATAAGCTTTGGATTCTCATCGGAAGCTCCTCTAGTAAACTACCAGAGCAGCTCTGCATTCAGGACTTCATAACGCTCTCCATTAGCAATGTATGTGAATTATTGTCCTCAGTGCACTGGTCAGTTCATGTCTCTCTTCTTTCCCTGCTTTCCAGTACCTGAAATCCAAAGGGATTCTAGTGTGGTGTGCAAAAGTCAGGCCCATCAGAGTGCCATGCCCTTGCTGCAAATGAGTTCTTTCCATGCCATTTAGGCTTTATTCTTTTGTCTCAGAAAAAAAGTGGGCAGTCTAGTGCATGGCACTGCCCACTGCATTTCCTATTTCACTCTGGGCAACAATGTGAATTCTTCTCTACACATTTGGAATAATTTTTCCCTACAGTCTGAACTCTTTACTATCTTTTCCTCCCATCTTGATCTCAACCTCAGACACTAATTTGGAAGAAAACAGGACAAATGCCCTTCAGATCCACAGAACATGCAGAACAAATTTGCATTTCATAAGAGTAAGCTCTTTCTCCACTTCACTCTTCAAATATCAGTCTGCTTTGCTCTACTGCAACTGATGGATTTGTGATGAAGGCTAGTGTTTGTTGTGGTTCTTGGAAAGTGTGATGATGGGTAGCACACTGATCATGAAAGAGGAAACTGGAGGAATCACTAAGGAGGAGTAAATTGCTGGGTTTTCAGAGAGGAGCAGCAGTATGCAGCAGAGGCAAACACAACAGCAGGTGGCATTAGGGCAGGGGCATAGGCAAAAGGCTCGATCAGTAGGAGGAGGTGCTCTGGTACGCATGCTATGGATCAGTGGCTATCTTACTGTAACTTTGGGGGCGCTCTTCTCCACATTCTTCTATCCAGATCTCCTCTCTATCTTACGCTCTCGAAAATTAAGTGTGCAACCCTATGTTCTACCCAAGGTATCTTCTCCATTTGTCCATGTTGCAATTATGTAACACTCTCTTTGGAGCGCTGCTGAATAGGGAGCTGATTTGCATCCCCACCTCTCTTTGAGCTTTGAGATAGTACATATTGTGGCATTGTGTATAAGCTATTGACCTGCTACAAAATTCTTGAAGTGAGGTTATTGAAGATGATAACTTGACCCACATGGGTAAATCACACAAATTGGCCTATCTGCTTCTTGTAGGAAGTAGCTGAAGGTATTCTCCTGGAGGTTTGTTCATCTGAAACTATGTGACCTAGAAACATCTCAGGGTTTTGTTTAGCTGGTTTTGAAGTGAACATGTGTCCCTAAACCTGAATCCTTGGGCTCAATTGCCACAGGTCTTCTGTTGAGTAAGCTTGAGTGTTACTATGATGTCATAGATCCAGATGTTTGATTCCCCTGAGTCATCACTTTATGCTTTCTGTAGGGACAGCATATTTGTTCATATAGATGAAAGGGATGATCTTCTTATCTTACGCCCAGCTTGTGTGCATGGTCTACTGGAAAGATCAGGGAAGGAGATCTTACCAAAGAATTGTAGGCTGTTGCAGTTGTGTTATGTTCAATTGTCTTTCGATTGCTGGTATGCAGGAGTCATAGATTGGACACTATTTGTGGGATAAGAGAAGTTTATCCTCCGTGAGTAAACTGCATTGCTTTTTCTGTAATCCCAGCAGAGTGATCTTGGAGTACAAACCAGAACTAGTGAGTTGAGTTGGAAGCAAGAGCTTGCCCCCCCTCATTTGTCTCGACTGGAGAAACCAGATATACAGTCTGACCTACCAGATGACAAGGTAACATTCTTACTCGTTTAGAGATGTTTATCCTTTCTTTAGGGTTCAGTTTCCTCTTTTTCATGCTTGCTGATTGGCTGGTGCTATGTTATGTCATGACCTTATTATTGGCTCCTCTCTCAATTCTTTCAAGGTTGACTTAAAGTTGTAAGTATTGAGAAATTCTCAGTACTATGAATATAGTTTCAGATTTTTCTCTATTCACTCTATGATGTGTCTGCATGGGCAAAAGCTTGTTAGAGATTCAATGTTGTACTGCATTGTCCCCAGCTCACAAGTCCATTGCTGTCACTCTGGTGTAATTCAGATTAGCCTTTGTTTAGCTGACCAGGAGCTGAATATCACATTTGTTTGCATAGTTGCTGGAGTTCAAAAAACTGTGGAAGCCTCCACCAAATCGAGGCTTTGTTCCTTGTGTTGATAGAAGCCCTTCATATACAGGTCAGCCTTGTCTCTTCAGTTTAGGTCTCCACCTAAAGCTCTTGCTGGAATGTGTGACTAGAACTGTGTCAGCTTTGTCAAATCTGCTTCCGGTTAGTGCACTCAGTTATACTTCTGTGGCAAGGGATATTTGAGCCTTGGAAATGTCTAGTTGACAATGAAGCACCTGAGAGTTATGTGGGATCCTGGTTCAACTTTTTGTGTTTGTCATGTTGTAACCTATGCCCAGTCTTCTTGGTTTGATGGGGTTTTACGCATGAAAATGATCTCAAAATGGGTCTGACACATTTCGATCAAGTTTGTTTGGTGGCCTGACAAACTGGGAAGAGCAGGTCCAGCAAAGTCAAGAGGGTATCTTGTAGTGCAGAGCAATGGGGGGCTCAATCAGATGCGGGCTGGAGTAAGAATCCTGAGATTCCAATGCTTCATATTATTTAGATGTAGCTGGAGTTTGACAAGTGAAACTTTGTGCCCTGATGCAGTGCCAGGTGATTTCACATGGCCATTTGTCCTTTGCATGTGTTCATATGGGTTCTGATTTCTCTGCTTCATTTTGCAGATTTGTGATATGGTAGCAGTTGCACGCATTTTGAATGCTACCCTGGTTGTTCCAGAGTTGGATAAGCGGTCTTACTGGCAAGATTCCAGGTGAGGCTAGTTTCTTTCTGCCAAGTTCTTGCTACAAGCATGCCAGCAACATGTCCCCAGTTGAAGAATTTTTTTTCCATTTGTTCGTTTCAATTGAGCATTGATCACCAAATAAAACTGACCTCTTTGTTTCATCAAGATGTACCTTTCTTGCTGACAAGCTAATCTGAGTTTTCCTCTACAAGATCTTGCAGTTACCCCCCAATATTGGTATTGGTTACATTTTCTCCTTATGCTTGTATGGTTGAAGTATGATCCTAGTAAACATGACTTAAAGGCTACTTGTTGATTGTTCTGTGTAGCAATTTTTTTGATGTATTTGATGCGGACCACTTTATAGATGCTTTAAACGGAGACATAGATGTGGTGAAGGCACTTCCAAGCCACCTTATTTCAGCACCCAAAGCTGTGAAGCAATTCCAAAGCTGGTCCAATCTCAAGTACTATGAAGAGTCAATTGCTCCTTTGTGGCATGAGTATAAGGTTTTGTTGCTACCCTGTCTCCTCCCTGATTCTGTCTTTCTTTCTCTTCTTCTTTGTTGGAGTAAACCTCTTTGGAGGTATGCAGTGGGGTTCTCACAATTGACTGTGTCTCTTTTCTTCAGTCAAGCAGTCCTTTTGTCTATGGAATGTAATTGTGAGTCTGCCACTGACTATGTCACACGTTGATGCTCACTGATTTAAGTGGAGGAGTTGGAGCATGCAGGATAACTGATCTCTTTTGCTGGTGGTGCAGGTTATCCATGCATCTAAATCAGATTCACGGCTTGCAAACAATGATTTACCACCAGACATTCAAAAATTACGTTGCCGGGTTCACTATGATGCTCTACGTTTTGCACCCCAAATTGATTCTTTTGGGCAGGTTTGTTCCCCATAACACAAAAGTCACTTAATTCAAACATGGAAGTGGGGGCTGCCTTATCAGTCAGGAAAGCGATTTTCATCTGTCTGCCTGCACAGCTGGCTTGCAGCTTCCATATATATTTTGACCTGTCTCTTGATGCTAGCTGACATTATGACTCAGTCTTCCTAATGCTTTCGGAAATGTGACAGAATTTTAGGACAAAGATTTTTGTATAGTTGTTTGCATTCACCTATTCTTGTTATATGAGCAGAAGCTAGTGGAAAAAATGAGATCAGATGGACCTTTTATAGCTTTGCATCTGCGGTATGAGAAGGACATGCTGGCTTTCAGTGGTTGCACCTATGGTCTTACTGAAGCTGAAGCTAATGAGCTTTCCAACATTAGGTATATATTCATATATTGAACTGTTTGTGGTTCCAGTTGTCTGAAAGGTTTAAGCAGCATATTTTACAGCATTCTAGCTGGTACAAACATAAAGTAGTGAACAAAGTTATGGTTGTAGGTACTGGAGGTTTCATGTTTCTTGTTGAGATGGAAGCTGTCATAGGGTGCATAGAGGCCCTATGTATTACAATGCATGGAGAAGATGTTTCCTGCCTCAGGGATTTTGTGTGATGTCATCATCTTGGTTGGTTGTTTCATGTTTCTTTTCTAGATGTTTCTTCTCCCTTGTGCTTCTGCTCCACAGAGCACTTGTAATGTGTTAATTATAAGATGAGTGTCGCTATTCCAGGAGTCTTGAAGTCATCATGTCTGACATTGTGGTCATGTTCTTGCAGACTGCATACAGCTCATTGGAAGGTGAAGGACATAAACTCCACGGACCAAAGAAGCAGGGGCTTTTGCCCCCTGACCCCCACAGAGATTGGGATATTTTTGAGAGCACTGGGCTACCCCAAGAACACCCATATATATATTGCTGCTGGAGAAATTTATGGTGGCGATGAACGAATTGCTGGCCTTCTATCTCGCTTTCCTAATGTGATGCGTAAGGTTGGCAATTATGCTCATGGTACTTTGGAGAACTCTATTGATGCTAGTTGCTTTCACTGCATGTTGCATCAGGGAATTGTGCTTATTGTGTGTAAAGTTCTCTCCAGAGACATAGGGACTACATTGTGGACTACAATGGTAATAAATTTCTGACAAATCCTGTTAACAAATGTCAGGAAACTGTAGCATCTATGGATGAGCTTGCACCATTTGCCAGCCACGCTACTCAAATGGCAGCCCTGGATTACATTGTATCTGTAGAAAGTGATGTGTTTGTACCTTCATACTCTGGGCATATGGCACGTGCTGTAGAGGGCCATCGAAGGTACCTTGGACACCGCAAGACTATAAGCCCTGATAGGTATGCTTTATGTTTTCTTAAACAGAACCTTCTGCTAAAAGACAGCAGTTTTCTGTGCAATCCTGTAGATTTGTTATCTTTCCCAGACCCTTCTGCTATTCACCTGAGTTTTGCACACTGGAATCAAGGTGCAATTTCTGGTGTTTACAGTCTATTTTCTTGATTTGGTGTCTGCAGCTTTCACCAACTGTTCATCAGTTTCTCTACTGTTTGCAAGCATCATTTTACTGAAGCTCTGAAATTTACTGTTCCTGCATGGTGACAGGAAAGAGCTAGTAGTCCTTTTTGACAAGCTAGATAGAGGAGAGCTTGAGGAAGGCCCAGAGCTCGCGGAGTTGATCACTGAGATCCATCGGAGGAGGTATATTTACTGCTCATGTTGTAAGCTTCAAACTGTGGAATGATAAATAGGTCAATTTCTCATGCTCATTTCTTTACACGTATTAGTCCATTCCTTATGTTTGGGTTGCATTTGGGTTCACTGACTACCATTTCCCTAAAGGCTTCACATTTATTATATGGATGACTTTGTATCTGCAGGCAAGGATCGCCTCGGAAAAGAAAGGGCCCCCTTACAGGGACTAAAGGAAGGGATCGTTTTCGATCAGAGGAAGCTTTCTACACAAACCCACTTCCCGATTGCCTGTGCTCAGACATCATGAGTCTAACAAAAAGTAGTCCATCTGTGCAGAGCAAAGCAAATAAATTGTGGATGGCCAACAGCAATTGGAATGCCAGTGGAATTCTAGCATCGGTGCAAAGAGAATAGCATCACCTGTATGCAGTGTTCCAGTGTAAAGTGCAAAGCAAATCCCGAACTAGTCTGAGTTATCTGTGTCTTTTTTTCTTAATATCAATCTGCACCAGTCAAATTTGAGGGCTGCTCTGCTCCCATTTCATGCGCTCTGTTTTTCCTGGATGTAAGCAATTCAATGTGTGCACTTTGATGTGTTTGATTAACAGTCAGAAGGTTGAGTCAACCAGCACACAAGATGGGGTCTTTAAATCTCTTATCACAAGAGGGTCTTTTGCAAGTCTGACTACCTGAACATGCAGCACAAGATTCTCCTCAAATTCTGCAGGATGGTGAGCAGGGTGGTACAATTCTGAAAACCAGGCCTTGTGCTGCTGCATTTATTGATATTTTCAGGTAAAGGACTGCTGTCAGAATAATCTGGCAATTAAGTTTAGCTGTTGAGCACACTTACTGAGTACAGGTCCATCATCGAGTTCATTGGTGTTGTTCTGATCTCAGTTTGGAGCTGAGACATAGTTCTGACAGCTAATATTGGAAGGCAAGTATATTGTATGTGCGGGTGCATGTGTGTGTGTGTGTGTGGGTGTGGATCACAATTAGGAGAAATACAGCAGCTATAGTGCCCTAGTTATAAAGGAGGTTCGGAGACTGGGAAATGTGCAGCTTTTCTGGACTGGTTGCACACAGGCAAGCAATCTTATGGAAACTTCCTCTCCAAAAGGATCAAGTATGTATGCTTAGGATTGGTCCTCGGTTGTCTTTTCACCTTTTTCTGTTTCTTTCTGTTTCTTTCAGCCTGTTGTTCATATTCTTTGGTTTTCTGTTTTCCCCCTCTGTGTTTCTCTACAGCTTTTCCTTTCTGTGGTGTTAGATGCTAGCCAGTATCATGGCTGAGTCTTCCCATCATGGCCTGAGTCTTACAGTTGCTTCTGGACTTGCAACTGAAACTCAGTACACAGGCTAGTGTTTACACTGGCCTATACCCACTGTAGGGAGCTGGAGGAAGCCAATGAAGTCAGTGGATGAGTTGTGAATGATAAGTCACTATCATACATGTTATTGTTGCTGGTCCAGGAACTAGTGTGAGTTGAAGTGTGAGAGACTGCCACTTTTGTTCATACTGCTAGCTAGTTTTATTGCTCTTCATTTTAGTTATACCCTTGTTTGTTTCTCTTCTTTGTTTTTGGTCTATCTTTCTGTGTGTTTTTCTTCTTCCCTGCTCTTCAGTCTTTATCTGGAATTCTTTCTTTGACTCTCTTGGAATTTTTTAAAACCAATGTTGGGCAGTTCTTTGATTTTGTGGAGGTTTTGGGTTCTTGAAATTTCCCAAAGTTGAAGGATCCTTGGTGTTGTGTTTTTGAAGTCCCCTCTTGAAAATTTTCAAAATCAAAGTTCCTCTGGGTTTCTGGTTTTTGAGAATTTTCACAAAATAAAATAATCTCCACTTCCAGTTTTTGAATCTTTTCAAAGAACCAGAGGGTTCTTTAAAGAACCAGCAAAGAACTGGCAGTTCAGGGTAGGCTTTTTAATCGATTTTATGATTTTTTGAGGAACTGTGGTTTCTTCTCAAAACTGCTGTTTTTTTTAGTTTTTTGAGAACCATCGGTCAAAGGTCCATTAAAGCCCTCAACCCTAAACCCACTCATTGGTGTTCTCTTTGATTGTGAGTTTCAAGATTTCTTGAATCTCATGGCAGTTAATTATCATAAGTAGCCTCGGGGGCAGAGAATGGGAACTCAGAGCAAGTGCTAATAAGTATGTGCAAACTTAATTATGTTACAATGTGAGGTTCAGCTTTGATTCTTTTAAAGGACATGGTGCTCAATTAGGCAAAATATTTTCTAAATTCTTCCAAATAATACTCTTTTTATTTATGCTTGGAATTGGAAGTTTTCCAATCAAAGAACATGTGGCATATTGCTGAACTCATGATTGGTACTTCAAATCTTGGGAGGGTTAAAAGATAGACACTCTTCTCCCATGTAAAGAGATGCAAATCTACTCGAGCCAACAAATTGGAAGTCTGAAAAAGAAATATTACAAAGATCAAAAGAAAAAGGAAGGACCTTCCATCATTTATGGAAGGTCTTCTTGTGTGTGATCTGGATTGATAATTGATCTACATTTGCACTAGGAAAATTTGAGTCCTTTATGCTAAGGGATTGATCCTTTGGATGGAAGGTTTTTATGTTCAAATTGGATGGTAATGATTTTTTAGAATTGTTTATTCATCTTCTTTAAATTGTCGGCTCTTTCACATGTTAACTTGTCTAAAATCCTTAAAAATTGTTGAATAGTTTTAGAGTGAATGATAATGGAGTTAATTCAAAAAATTGGACGATGAATGGAAAAAAATATAAAATTCAAATGATGGATAAATCTTGGAAGTTGGGAAAGTTGTAGGGTTTTATTTTCTCCAACTAGTGCAATTTCATTCATGGTTCAATTTTCTTCCAATTAGACATCCATTGTACCACTTGTTTTGGCTCATTCATTGTTTCGATTCTCCAAATTCATTGTTTGTACCATTTCATGTGGTTCTTCCATTACTTGACTTTCCCAAGGGAATTGGGCGAATGGAAATCCTCCACCAATTCATTCTTATCCAATAAACATATGACAACAACAAGATGAGAAGTGAAATTATTTGACAAAAGTTGTGCCCCTTGGGAACCAACCAAAATGAAGTGAAAACTAATGTGTCCCCAATTGTGTAATGGTTAATGAATAAAAATATCTATTAATTTTGTGGATTCAAAGTTTAGAGTTTTGGTGTGACGATGAACAAAACCTCATAGAGATTTTATGCGATAACAAATTGAAGAAATTCGAAAAGGAAAGATGTTATGTGTCATATATGAAAGGTCAAATTAATCTCATGCTCATTAATGTAATGAAAGAAGTGCATGGAACTTGATTTCAAACATGCATGCATCATGTTAAATACACCAAATACAAGTTTGCTTGCTTGTCCTTATAAGGGTTGCATACAACATTCAAATGTTTAAATATTTGAAATAGTTTCTAGGTGTTTCTGCCTTCTGCTAAGTGTTTGGTTTAATGGAGTTTGTCAGGGTTTAATCATTAAAATAATCCAAGTAGTCCAAATAACACAAATTTGAATTTAGAAATTTCTTTGTTTGCAACTCATATCAAAAGAACATAACATTGAATATTTAATCAAAACTTATATTTAATGATGTAACACATTTACTTAGTTTTTCAATATCATTTGGATAAGAAATTTAAACTTATCATTGTAATGCCCTTGCTCTCAAAGTAAGTAAAATCTCTCCCTTTTTTCCTCCCTTCTTTATTTTTTTTCTTGTGTTTTCATACGATTCCCAATAATTCATCATTACTTATGCCAAAATTCAAAATTGCAAGGGAAAGGGGTTAAGTAGATAAGCTAACAAGAGGTAACTTATATTAATGCATGATCACAAATGAAAGGGGAGATGGGTTAAAATTGTGGTAGATGAAAAAGGCATTGTTGTGAATGAGACCAAAAAGAAAGGTTGGTGACTTCTTTTAATGGTGGTTTTATAGATCTATTGTTAGTTTGGAAAAAAAACCTTAAAATAAGTTTGCCTAATCCTTTAGTGAATTCCCCTTGAAATCTTCACAACTATCATGAACATTTATAATAAAGGTGGAAGAAGTAGACTTATGATAAAAAATAATGCTAGAATTTGTCATATGAATGACAAAAGGCATAGAAGGTTCTCTCATCTTTTAGTGTTCAATTACAATACCACTTAATGAATGGATTGCTTAAAATATGAACTTTTATTTTGGTAATGACTAAATGATGCATTGTTTCTCTTGATGTGTAAAAAAATTGAAATTTCCTTAGATTTTTTTTTACAATGTTGTCAATTTTATCCTCACCTTGTTTGACTCTTTGTTAGTACCTTTAGAAAAATTAATTTTCAAACCCTTTTCTATTGATAGTCTTTCTTGCTTCAAGTTGCATGTTAGTCCCTTATGTTATAACAAATTGATTACACCTTGGGGGACAAATGAAAATAATGAACAAACACATAAGATTTAGAATACATGACAACAATAGAAATGAAAGGAACAAAAACAAGTGAAATTTGAAAAGTAACATGCTTAATATTTTTTGAAATGGGAATTTGATACCACATCTTATTTGTATAAACATACAAAATGAAATGTAGAAACATCTAAAACAAATTTAATTTTTTTATATTTGGAAAATTGTCAACTTGTATTTATTCACCCCACAACATAATAAAAATTTATTGATTATTATTTAATTATAATATAGTATAAGTTTGATTCATTAATGGTGGTTACTGATTTAAATCCATCAAGTCATGTCCTCAAAAATCAATTCTTACCAAACAAACTCCCCATGATTTTTATCCATAACGTTGGTGCAAAAAATCTAATTCATGATTAGTTAAATCCATTTCTCCATTGGTTATGAACCAATAACCAACATCATGTACTCCAATTACACATAAACATCAATTTTAATAATAGATTAGGTCAAAATTTGTTGACCATGCTAGTTGGTTTTTGACCCATAGTTGATTTTTAATGTATTTACCTTAGTTCACATGTAAGTTTGTTTTCAAACTTTGCACTTATAAAGCTCAAACCAATTATGAATTAAAATGGTGGCATAGTGAATAAAATTTAGTTACACAAATACAAATCTTATTTTCATCACTTGATCATCATTGATATCATGAGACAATGCAAAACTTGAATTTTGTTAATGGGGAAGTTAACCCAAGGTTTAAATATGTCAAGATTATAATAAAGTTAAAAAGACAATGACAATATTATGAAATGATCAAAACACCATGGTATATGAACAAATTTGACAATAAGGGTGTTGAATTATTTATTTATTTATTTAAAAAATTGGCATATATTTCAAAATTTTCAAGTTATCTTTGTCACAATTCTTTTCAAAGAAATTATTTCCCCATGTAAAAGTAGGCCCGATGTGCTTGCATCTTTTGCTATGTTCTTGGTCATCATTTCCAACAAACATATGACCTTTCTTGTTGCACCATGGATGTGCATCACATAAGCATAATGACATCTTTAAATCAAAAAGTTCAAGGTAGAATTAAATGCTCTATTTTTTTTATTAACATTAGTATCTACACTATATTATGCTTCCATTCAAAGTTCACGTTTTACAAATATAAAAAGTCATTGAAATGATGATGTTTTTACACTTTCACAACTTTTGATAGTGGGAGTTTAATTTTTTGATATTTTTGAATTTTTTGAATTTTTTGAACAATAATGTTTTTCCCAAAAATCTAAAATTTCAAGAAATTTTTAATTAGTCCAAAATACATTTATATAGAACAATAATCACTTGCAATTATGTTAAGACCAACAATGTTATCAATCAACAAATCAATTAGTAAAAATATACCATGGTTATAAAGAGTTACAACATGACAAAAAAAAAAATTGTGAAGAAATGTCAAACAATGTAACATTTCACAAAATTGAAAAAACAAATTACTAATGAAATGATAAGAAAATAATTTGCAAAAATGTCAAGACCATAAAATATGTCCCAATTTTATTTATTTATAACTAAGTTGTTTATGAAATGACAGAACAATCAATTGCAAAAATGTCAAGATTGCATTTCACAAAATGAAAAGCGAATAACTTGCAAAACTTCACAAGAATTTGATTGAAACATGTCAAGATATTAAAGTTATCCATAAAATCCATCAAATTGGATGAGATCAACTTGTGTCATCATCATACAAGATCAAATGCAAAATTGGGGACAATGAAATTACAAAATAGGTGGTTAAACTAATTTCATCATGTCTTTCAAACTCACCTTTCTTAGGCCCAATGCTCACACACATGAAAGAACTAACAAAGGATTCTTTTCTAGAGCATAAAAGAACACTCAAACTTGACAAGATTTGTGTAAGCAAAAATTGGTTTGAAGCGTGAGATTTGTGTGTGCAAAAACATGATGGCTTGAGTTTTGTGTGTGTGCAAAAAAAAAAAAACGATAGCAACCATAAATTTCAAGTAGGAATGCAAGGAGATTTTGAACAAGGAAGTTGTGAGGGTGTGACTATGGAATTTCAAGAAAAAGGGAGCAAAGCTTGTTGTGAAACTTCCAAAAGTGCTTGCAAATGTTTTTAGGTGGTCCTCTTATTGATTATGGTTTATGTGATGATTTAGTACCTCTTTGTAGTGTTTTTGCCTTTGAAATTGGGTTAATCAAACTTTTATTTAGCGTTTTTAGGTGATCCCCTTATCGATTATGGTTTAAGTGATGATTTAGTATCTTTCCATGGTGTTTTTGCTTTGGAAATTGGGTTAATTTGACTTTTATTTAAGGTTTTAAAGTGGTATTCTTATATTTATTATGGTTTAGGTGATGATTTAGTATCTTTTCATGGTGTTTTTTTGCTTTTGAAATTGGGTTAATTAGACCTTTATTAGGGTTTTAAAGTGATCCTCTTATTGGTTATGGTTTAGGTGAAGATCATATAATACCTTTTCATGGTGTTTTTGCCTTTGAATTTTGGTCCATATTTCATTTTGCTTTTAGGGTTTACACAAAACATATATTATTATTCATATTTTAAGGCTATATGCCTTTAAGGCTAAATACATGAAACAACATAAATGAGTTATGTAAAAGTAGAACCATCCCTTATTACCAAACTAAATCTACAAGGTTTTATTTTTAAAAAAAACCATGAGTAAACCACCATGCAATGTAGTTCTCAAATGACCAACCCAATCACTCTGATCAAGATCATTAAGTGCATCATTTATGCAAAGGCTTGTTTCTAAATAAATTTCAAGTAAAACATGACCATTAGATTTTAAATGATGATCTAAACTAAAATGATTGAAACGAATAGGTGCATACATTAATTAGATGTCCATTTTTTAAAAAAATTCAAAGGTAACAACACAACCATTAGATCTTAAATGATGATCTCAACCAAAATGATCAAGAGGAGCAACTACATACATCAATCATATGTCTATTTTTATTTTTTTTTAAATCAAAAGAAAAACATGACCATAAGATCTTGAACAATAATCACAACCAAAATGATCCATAAAAACCATTGCATATGTTAATCAAAGTTTATTTTAGAAAAAAATCATAGGCAAAACATGACCATTAGATCTTTAAAAATGATTTAAATTGAATTTATGATGCAATAAGAATAACTACATGGGCTAATCAAAGGTTTGATTGGCCAAATTTTAGAGGCTAAAAATGTTGAAGAGCTATAAAATCACAATTTAAAGCAAACTAAAATAAAAAATTAAAATGATCAAAGGGACTTACTACATCATGAACTAAAAAGTTTGATTTGCTTAAATTTAGACATAATTAATGATGGGTAGTTAATTAAATCATAAGCTAATCCAAATTGAATAAAAGCCCATTGGATGTAGGGTTTAAGGTGGGGGTTTGATTGACCAAAATTTAGAAACATTTAAAGATGAAAAGGTTAATGTTCAAACCCTAAACCAAAATGAAAACAAAGGGATCACTAATTAATTTTAATTAAAGGTTTAATTAACTTGAATTCTAAGGCTAAAAGCTTTTGAAAAGACATAAAATTAAAATTAAAATCAATAAAAATAAAAATAAAAACCACTTGCAAAACCCTAAATAAGAGTTTGATTCACCCAATTTTAAAAGAACAAAACACCATCAAAACCTATTAAATCATCACCTAAACCATAATCAATAAGTAAACCACCTACCTGAAAACATTAAATATTTTTGAGAAAAAAAATTTTATCAAAATTTTTATATCACAAAACTGAAAATATTTATTAATTGGAAAAAAAAGGGGAGGAAAAAAAAAAACCAATGGTTAGGTTAAAATAATGTTTTTGTGTAAAGATAAAAGTTTGATTTCCAATAGCAAGAAAGGTGAAGAATACAAAATAGGCATCATGATTTTGGAGATAAATTACTATGCACAAACCCATGATCTCTTGGATGACCTAGGATGATTCTCTATCCGTGTCCAAAGGATAGAGAATCATACTCTATCCTTAACGCAATTAACATGGAACATATTCTCCCATTTGGATGAGAACATCATGGATGAGAAAAGCATCGGCTTCTTCGTCGTGTCGAGGAGTTTTGTGCTGTGCAAGAGAGATAGCGAGAGAGAGAACTCGGCGACGATGAGGGTTTCGTTCGCAGTGTTGGCGGTTTAGGGGAAGCGCAGTGACGACGGTGTACTCGCGCTGCTCCCTTGCTAGTCTTTTTTTTTCCTCTCTCTCTCTTCTCAGACCAGTCTCTCTTCTGTGGCCATCGCCGTTGTAATCCGAAAGCGTTTTTTTTTCCAAATTTTTTGGTCTTCTCTTGAGATTTTGATTTTTGATTTTTTTTTCCTGTTTTGGAAGTTTTTGGTGTTTGTGTTTTTGGTTGTTTTTCTCGGGGCGCAGGAGAGATGACTTCCATGGCTGGACAACCCCAGTTCCGCTACACACAACAGCCTTCTAAGGTTCTTCATGTGAGGAACTTGCCGTGGGAGTGTAGCGAGGAGGAGCTTATCGAGCTTTGTAAGCCGTTTGGCAAGGTGGTGAACACCAAGGTCAATGTTGGGGCGAACCAAAACCAAGCGTTCATTGAATTTGTAAGTGCAACACCAGCGCAAAGATTTTCTTCTTCTTCTTCTTCTTCTTCTTTTGAATCGTCTTTCTAAAGCTCTTGCAACTTTTAGGATTTGTTTGTGTCTGTGTGTGTGTTGTGTTTTTCTTCTGCGAGAACTCGCAGTTGTCATACACAGTTTGTGCTGGTTAACAGAAACCGGTTCTTATTATGTGTTTTCATGCAACGGCAGGCTGATTTGAATCAAGCAATTGCCATGGTTTCTTATTATGCGTCGTCATCTGAACCTGCGCAAGTGCGAGGGAAGACCGTGTACGTGCAGTATTCCAACAGGCAAGAAATTGTCAATAGTAAGAACTCTGGGGATGTTGTAAGCAATGTCCTCCTGGTAACCATTGAGGGCGTTGAGGCTGGTGATGTCAGCATTGACGTCTTGCATCTGGTAAGCTCAACTCTTCCAGATACCGATCTGTTGGTACAGAAGACTACTACTTTTTGGTGTAGTGATATATTCATGTCAGGTTCTTCATCTGGTATAAGAAACTATAAAAGCAGCAAGGATTTAGGAAAGTTTGGGCGCCAGCAAGTGTGAAGAAGAGTGTATATTTTTCACACAACTGTCATCAGGGATGATCCAGTCAAAGTTTGCAGGGGTTTGAGGGGCCAATATGAATTGGGGTTTCCTCAAGGCTTCAAGTTGGCTTTGATTGATTTATGTAAAAAAATTCAGCTTTTACTTCTTCATGGGGGGGTGTTGATCGACACATGGATTGAGTTTGACTGAAAGCTACATGGATCAGCAGGTCCATGTGACGGCCACATCCTCAATGGGAGCCTGGTGCATGGGGAGAAAGCGCATGTGTGTGTTTGTTTCCCTTCCTTTGTTTCCCACCCTAACCCCCCCTCCCCCTCTGCCTCTCGACCCTACTCCTTCTTAACCCCCCCCTGGCAATGTGAGATCAATGTGGATTTATCTCAGTCCTCTCTCCATTTTCTCTCCTTGAAGCCCCCTCCCCTTCCCCCCCACCCTTCATCCCCACTTATTTGGCTCGTGTGCCCACACTCTATGAAGCTTTTCACTTCATTGAAGCTCATCTGCTGAGGGCTGACCTTGTTGTTGGCTCTGCTTGTAGACCTCTGGCAGTGTCACTCTTTCTAGGTCTTATATGGAGCCAGTATTGAGATCTCATAGGACTGTGAATATGGATGTGTGAGGAATACTGAAGCCCGTACACATAAGGTTGTCCTAGTTTATACTTTACATGACACAGTAACTCTGTTTGTGTACATCTGGGATGTGACGAAAACACTCTTAGCACTTGGATCTTATACAGAATTTCAGGTGGACTAATTGGAACTGGCTCCATGAGAGCCAAGGGACTAAGGATGTTCCTGATATTTTTGTTTCTTTTTGTTGTGAGACATGTGGGTTCTGTCTGTACTTTTATAATAGATGCACATCTGCTTGTTGGATGATTGAGGACAAGCTTGAAGCAATTGTATGAGATGGTGTTCTCTTTGTGTTGTGATGGTGTGCTGTGTTGTAGGTAACATAGATCTTGTCCAATAGAGATTCTATTCAATGTCATTGAGTCATTAAACCACTTATGACAATGTGGCATCTGTATGGGGTTATTGTTGTTGGATTTTGCTGCTAGATTGCCCATTCCAGCTGTACTTAACATAAGTCTAATTTAAGAATAAGTGAGGTAATACATGTGAATTGAGGAACATTCTGATTCTGTTCTCAAATTTCTTGCAGGTGTTCTCTGCTTTTGGCTTTGTTCATAAGATTGCAACTTTTGAAAAGAGTGCTGGCTTCCAGGTGTGTAGTATTGTGAGAGTAACTTGGCTTTTAACTCTTATTGGTTGTATTCTGTACTATATTCTGTGTCACAGCTCCAGGATAGCATCTATCCTTTCTGTTGGCTACTGCCATAGTGTTCCATAATATGTTGGCAACCTTGTTCTCCAGCCAGCAGTAGTAGAATCTGCATTTGTGTGTTTCTGCTTCTTGATTTTGTGTAGCATCATCTGACTGTGTTGATAATGTTTCATGTCTCACAGGCTCTGGTGCAGTTCAGTGATTCCAATACAGCCTTGGCTGCTAAATCTGCCCTTGATGGGCGAAGCATTCCTAGGTGACTCTTGTTTATCTTTTACACTGCTGTTTCAGAACTGTTGGTTGGTCTTTAGAGATTACTTCAATGGGTAGCTAGATCCTGTTTGATGACTGACACAACACAAGACAGTTTGATCTATTTGCCTTTCTTGCCAGTTTTGTACCTCCAAGCTGGTTCTCCACTTTCTGAAAAAGAACAACTCCTGTCTTTGCATGATTCAAGTTCAAATGGGGAGCTTGTTGTGTTGGACTTGAGAGAGTAATTGGAGGATTGTTTTTCCTTTCAGAGGGATGCTGATGGGCAAGAGCAATAGGCACTGCACAGACTGTTCTTTTGCCAAACTTATATGCACCAAATGCAGTTCATGAGACACATTTACTATACTGTCTGCACTGTGTAGTTAACTGATGTCGTTTTTTTCTGGTATCACAGATACCTAATGTCAGATCATGTGGGTCCATGCCACCTACGCATCTCCTTTTCTGCCCACAACGATCTCAACGTGAAATTTCAGAGCCATCGTAGCAGGTAGGCAAGCAGATGTTTGGTTATCTCAAGCTCAAAATCGTAAAAATCTTCAAATTGTGTGCATGGTTGTCAGATTCAGTCTTATCCCACAGTCAATATATATAGAACCCCCATTGCTTCTTAATAGCTGACTGTTTCTGTCAACATCTTATTTTTGCAGGGACTACACTAATCCCTCTTTACCAGTTGCTCCATCAGCCATTGATGGCAGTGGTCAGGTAAAATGTCTGCACCCCTACATTTGTTTAGATCTGAAGCATTATGTTCATGGTCACAGGAGTCACAAGTTGACACTAACATTTGTTTGCTTCTCTACTTTCCTGGGAACAGTTTGGTATTGGTCCAGATGGAAAAAGAAGGGAGCCTGAGAGCAATGTGTTGCTGGTGTCTATTGAGAACATGCAATATGCTGTGACTATTGATGTGCTACACACGGTGAGTAAATGTCAAAGCTGTTCCCACATTTGAAAGTGGATTTATCTGTAAGTTTCTGGCATGCTATGACAGATAGTTGACCACTTGCTGGTTCAATTCATCATTTCCCCTCAAAGGAGTAAGTTTTGGGTTTTCCATATTCCACTATAGGTCAAGATGGAAAAACTGTGCTGTTTGCTCAACCCAGAATTTTATAGATGTAATATCTCCATGCTTGTTGTATAACAAAACTGGCTTTGTGGTATTTTCTAAACCTTTCTTCGTCTTATCCAGGTCTTCTCAGCCTTTGGGACTGTGCAGAAGATTGCCATATTTGAGAAGAGTGCTGGTTTCCAAGCTCTGGTGCAATATCCAGGTACTTCATGAGGAGCCTCCTAATTTAGAGATTTGTGGGGTCATGCAGGGTGACATCTTTCAAGATCTTATGTAGCTTTAGGAGTCTTGTTCACCAAATTCCCAATTTTTTACTCTATTCTAATATGTGGGGCAGTGCACCGCTTTTACTCTAGCTGAATTTTCTTGTGTTCATGTCTCTAGTACAATTCCTTCTCTTTTTCGGGGGTTGGAGGATGTCAAAATCTTGATGTGGTTGAAGTATGATCAACGTAGGTCTTGAGGTAAGTGTATCAGTGGGGTTTTTGAAGTGGACTCTTATATTTGGGTCATGGGGTTGGGTTCAAAAGACATGCCAACAGCTGTGGTGGCAAAGGAGGCACTAGAGGGGCACTGCATCTACGATGGAGGCTTCTGCAAACTTCACCTTTCATATTCTCGACACACTGACCTAAATGTAAAGGTATTGTGCCCCCTGGTATAAGTTGATGTGTTAGATAGCACCAATAACTTTTCAGTCTGAATCAAGGGCAGAGAATCCCAAATTTTTTGTTATATTTGGTGATCATCCCATGCCCAAGTGCTCTACATTGTGGGTTTTATGCATGCATTGGGAAGCCTAGGGATAGTGGGGAACCAAATAGCTTCCTCAACACAGTTCCATTGCAGAGACCTTTCCAGAGATTAAGCCCGATAATATTTTGCTTTTAATGACCCACAAGTAAATTCCTAGCATAGTTTCCACCACTTTCTCTGGTCTTTTCCATGCCTCTTACATTTGTTGGATTCCTAAGATTGAGATCTTCACACCGTTGCATGATAAACCTGTCGTCTCTACAATTACATCTGTAGGAAACTCATGTTGATGATAGTGCAACAAGTAACTGGGACTGGATACTTGCACGCTGTGAGGCATTCAGATTTTAATCTTCTGAAGTTTCATGTAATGCTGAAGTGCAAAACAACAAACATTTGACAGTATTGGAGAACTTGTGAAATGAATTTATTGCCTGAGAATATTGGTCTAGGGAGTGATTGTTCTCCCTTTTTATCATACCTTACTTTGGACTCTGTTTATCATTAGATTGGGTGGGTTCTTGATTCTACCAAGCCCTTGGTAGGTCTTCTGACAGCTGTGTGGATTTGGGGGCTTGCTCCTGATTTCTTGCCAAATTGCTGGAGAATGGGTGTATTGACTTTCTTTGTGAATCTTTACAGAGAATTGAGAAAAGTTTGTAGTGAAAGTAGGACAGCAGATATCACTTTGAGTCTAGCATTGCACCAGCATGCTTTGCTGATTCAGACAACTCATTCATTTGCAGGTCAACAATGACAGAAGTCGTGATTACACCAACCCAGGGCTGCCACCAACACAGCCCCCTGTCCTGGGCCAGGCACCTGGTATGGGCACCCCTGATGGCCTCCAAGACTCCCCATCAGGTGCACCTGGGTATCCTGGAAGCCAGTATGGAGCCGTTCCAGGTCAATCTGATGCTGGGATGGGACAGCAAATGTGGGACTATGACCGAAGCCCTAAAGCACAACCGGGCTCTAGCCAGCTTGTTGGACAACCTATGCCTGGGCAGCAGCAAATGTACATGAGCCACAGACCCCCTGGAAATGTACCGGCACCTCCTGGCCATCATGGTCCTCCAGGTCCCGGTTCTCACTACCAGGGACCTCCAGGAATCCCCTCAATGATGCAACAAATGGGCATGCCTCCCCCAGGCCACATGGGTGCAGGCATGATGCCTGGTGGTGGGCCAAATCCTCATCATGGCCCTCCACCTCCTGGTCACTCTATGCCTCCATATCAGCAGCAGCAACAGCAGCAGTCACTGCAGCAGATGCATGGGCCTGGTCCTCAGCAGGGTATGCCTGCCAACAATGGTGGTGCTCCTGTCTATTATATGTGATAAGGCACACAAAATGTTGGGTTGCGAAAGCACAATGCTCATTATGTGCTCAGAAGTGATTTGTGGCAGTTGACAAAAGCTCCAAATTTACTATGCATGATGAGTTGACCAACTTCCCACCAGGTTTTCCTCTTTAATTAGACACCCTTTATTGGTTTATCTCTAGAGTTTCACGAGTCTGAGTCCTTTGTATTCTGCCTTTGATCATATGGGTTTGATCACATGCATACCTGGCTGGAAGGCATAGTTTCTTACCCATCTTTCCTCCCTACTAACGTGTTCCAGATCGATCTTAGTACTTCTTTTGCATTCTCAATTTCTGAGTACACTGGATCTGACCCTAGATACATCTTGAGAAGTAGGGTTGTCGGTTTGAGCACATACAATGTAGAAATTTTTACTGGGTACAGATCCTGCATACAGGTGGCATTTGTAGGCTATACAGTTGCCAACAGTCACTCTCCAATGTATGGTTCTTTTTATCCAATGAATTTTTTTAACAATCTGCATAAGCTTCTTTGCTATTAGCAATTGGTGATTGGTCTTGAAATGGGATAGATGGTAAGGAAGCATTGAGAGTTGCAAGGTTACATGGTTTCTCCAAATTCTTTAAAACTTTTCAATTGGTCTTGGGATAGGTGGCAATTAATAGTTGAGAGTTGCAAGGTTACGCAGTTTATCCAATTTCTTAGAAAACTCATCAATTGATCTTGAAATGTGAAAGGCAACAAAAAGTAGTTGAGAGTTGAGATGCTTGAGAGTTGAGAGTTGCCAGGTTACATGGTTTGTCCAGTGTAAAAAAAAACTCATCAATCAGTCTTGGAATGTGATCTAGGTGGCAATGAAGAGTTGAGGGTTGAAAAGTGTCAGGTTCCTATGGTTTCTGCAGGTATGTTAAAATCTTGTTAATTGCTCTTGAGATTTGATGGGTGTTGAGAGTTGCGGGGGTTTTGTGGTGTCTCCAATTGACAATTTGGTCTTCAAATGTAATGGATGGCAATGAATAGCTGAGACTTAACATAGTTGAGAATAGAGTAGAGAGTAGTCAAGTTACTCAGTTCTTGCAGTGCTTGAAGAATTTGTTGATTGGTCTTGAAATGTGTGTGATAGGTGGGAAATGCCAGTTAATGGTTGACAGTTTACTAGTCTATGTGGTTGCTCCAAATGTTGCAAAACTCTTTGATTATGGAACAAAGTGATGGAAAGATTGAGGACTTAGATGATGGAAAGACTGAGGACTTAGATGATGGAAAGACTGAGGACTTATATGACAGAAAGATTGAGGACTTAGATGACGGGGAATGACTTGCCATTGAAGAGCTAGTTTGCTTTGGTGTTCTAAACATGTAAGCTTGTAAGCATTAGATAGGATTTTTGAGGCTTTTTTGACACGAAGACTGACATTTTTCTTGCATTTTGTCCATATACACATTGAGTCCATTAGGATTTTATACTATGACAGAAGTCATCCTATTGAAATCCTGTATATGTAGAAGCAGCATGTTGGCTGGTCAAGGGCTTTTTGGTGGTCCCAAAAGTGAAGAGAGGGCCCCATGGTTTTGGAGGGTTACATGGGGGTCACATTCACACAAAACAAACACCTATCTTAGTATATAGATTAAAACTTCATTAAGAGTTGCAAAGTTGTGGATATGTGTAAGGAAAAAGGGGCTTCCCAAAGACATCTTTTGTTATGTCTTCAATTTAGAAGTTGAATTTAATGAAAGTTCATTATTGCATTTTCCAAAACGCCCAATGTTTTTTTAGGTTGATTTGTTAAAGGCTTTTTCTTTTGATTTTATGATATTTTGTCAAGTTACTTCTATTTAAGGTTCCCAAATGCTCTTTGAATGTCATTCAGAAAGTACGATGGTCATAAAATAGTTAGCATGTCCATATAGCATTACAATTAAACCCTACGTGTGTCATATAAGCATAAAAATTAAAATGAAAAACAATGCAAGAGATCTAAGAATAATACCAAGCATTTAAAGGTTAAAGAAATCAAACATGGATAGAGATGTGAAATATGATGGCAATAATAATTGGAAGTCCAATGATGAGTAATTGGAACTAGTATATGGGGAATTTTTGGGAATTCTTCATATGGTCGTTCATGGATCGTTCCAAAGATAATTACCTCATTCTTTTCTCCTATCCACCAACATGAATATGAAAGAACAAATTAACATGTGTCTTTTCATGTCCATGAAATGTACAATAATCTTATATATTAAAACTACAGTGTCTGTCTGTCTGTCTGGGCAGTGCCGGAAAAATTATTCCAGTCACTACCCGTTTTCTGTTGTGTGCTTTGTAGAAGGGGGGGCCGAGTAAGTTGAAGAATTTCTTGATTTGAGAATTTCGATCTGTGTGACAGTTATTACCCAACTGACAGCTTCGAGGACCTGAACCGAGGTGGCCAAAATCTTCGATAAAGAACCTGAATTGAGATTCTCAATACCTGGTCCAGACTTCGAAACAGACTTGAAATGAGGTTCCCATAAAGAAAACCCGTCGTTGGGGACCTAAAACGAGGTCCTCAAAAAGAAAACCCGTCGTTAGGGTCCTGAAACGAGGATGCACTCTTTTACTCACCAACACTGAATTTGTTTTTTTTTTAAATTAATTTTAAAAATTAAATATTTCAGACCCTAAGAGCCGCCTACTTCTTGTTCTTTGAAAAAACAGGCCAGGGCAGCTACTGCGGGGGGCCGGGCGAGGTGCCACGGGTGGCTGGAGTGGCGTAACCACGGGTTGCCCTCACTCGTTTAAATTAAATTTGACATTGACATAAATAATGATGAATTATTGAAAACCATATGAAAACATAAATTAAATTAAATAGTTGATTGTCATTGGTAATGCATAACAACATGGAGCTCAAATTGATTTATGTGAAGTAGGTATAAGGTCCATTAGTGGTCATCACCATGACAATTTTGGACATTGTCCATTTGACAATTATGAAAACATTCGATAACTACTTAACTATCTCACTATTTTCACCAACCCAACTACATGGATATGAAAAGGCAAATTAACACATGTCTTCTCATAATTGAATATTGATATTTTGGTTGAATTCAACTCAACAAAATTAAATTCAATTCAATATGAATTCCATTCAATGTATTTGAACTCAATTTAAGAATTGGAATTCAAATCAAATTTAATTAAGTTGCATTCAATTCAAATTGCATTGTGAAAATTCGTTCAATATTAATTCATTTAAATAAAACTTAATTTTTTCAAAATTATCTAATTTTTTTCATCAATTCATCATCACTAGTGTAGTTTGTGTTGTTGGCCCAAGTGTGAACACTTTGAAAGTTCAACTAATTTTTCCTTCCAAACCCAAATTTTGCAATTTGTTTGAATTTTCAACAACAAAATCAGAAATCAATATTTTTCACACCTTAACTTTGAAATTTGTGAAATAAACTCTATTAAATTTGACTCATCGAGGGTTTTCCAGGAACACCAAGAATGTAACCAAATTTGAATTCAATGTTTAGTTTCGATTTCATTTAATTTTCATTGAAAAAATGGTTCAATGATCAATAGCTTCTGCATTGTAGTTCTAAATACTCTCAAACCAAGTTGGTGCACTCTTACTCATCGAAACCTTTCCAAAGATACCAAGAGCATAGCATGAAGCACAATGGTTTGGGAGATTTCAATATGACAAACAAAACAATACAAAATGAACTACCTTGCTTCATAGATAGATTGGTTGTGGTAGAAGTTTAGAGCCCAAGTTATTGAGAGGAAAAAGGCTAATGAAATTTGTAAAATCTTCTTCCCTTTTACCAATGTTTAAACATTTTTCATATAATTTTTTTGAAAAACTATGTTATGGATTTAAAAAGGAGTTTATGCATGATATTTCACCCATTATTAAAGGAATATTTGAACATTCATCATGGATGAACTTCATTTATGGACCATAACTTCAAATTTGTAAAAAACAATTATATGAACTATTTCATGACATGTGTAACTAATAGTGTGTAAATAGTTTGAATGTTTCATGAATTATGTGAGGTCAATAGATGTCACGCACTATGCAAGGTTTGGATCATCTTTGCTTTCCAATTTTGGGAAACAAAAAAGTGCATTATTTCATTCTTGGGTTTTATTGACTTGCTAGTTTTTCTTTTTTATAACAAGATTTGTGAATGGAAAATGTTTAATAATTTTTAATCATTCACCTTGTTTTGATGTCCAATATCACAGTGCAAGTGAATAAGTCATGAACACAAAACTATCACATGCATAAAATTGTTGATAAACTTCAAGATCACAAGTTTAAGCCATATATTTGTGAAATGTAAGGCCATAAAAACTTCTACATGATAATCCACAAGATCAATTGTCCAAATAACCTTTTGAATAATCTACTAAATATCAATTGTGGATCAAAGATGAATGGTGATGGTTGAACTTCATATAAAAAAGACAAATGAAAATTGAATGGTGATTAGATGAATCATGTCCATCATGGATGAATTTAATCCACAAATAATGAATTAATCTCCTTATTAATGACGTGTGGATGTTTGAATAGAAAATGTCATTGGACATGAACATGGAATAAAATTGCATGAATTCTCTTGTGAAATGTTCCGTTTTTAATATAAATAGTTATAGAAATATTATATATTAACTTTATTTTATACTAGTGTGAACATGGTGCATAATGCACCCGAGGCCCCCCGCCGCCGTTACTTATTTCAGACCGGAAGCAACCTCTCCTCCTGCACAGTTGTTGTGAATACTCCCCAGAGCTGCTGGCTAGATGTCATTCAAAAATAAATAAATAAATAAATAAGCAAATACGTATCCTTAGATTTTTCTGCCCATTTCTTATTTTGTTTCTTCATTTTTGTTAATTTAAGAGAAGGGG
>Ga0116227_10002821_pt1 | contig 39210 bp, 19 predicted proteins | sample S1TSphgellanicum_FD_89693 | JGI IMG/M metagenome (GOLD analysis project Ga0116227, IMG submission 89693) | Host-associated microbial communities from peat moss isolated from Minnesota, USA - S1T2_Fb - Sphagnum magellanicum MG | ecosystem: Host-associated > Plants > Peat moss > Unclassified...
ATATATATATATATATATATATATATATATATATATATATATATATATATATATATATATATATAATTTTAGTATATACATTAAAATACACCCTTATGTCATTGTAGAATATTTTTAGGATGCAACTAATTTGGTGATTATGGTGATTAATGGGACATATTAACTTATTAATGGATGAAAATAAATGTAAAATTGATGCAACCAATAGGATGAAACTTCTAATAGTTGCATCATAGTTGTGAAAATGACCAAAATAATTGAAAGTTGGTCTTGTAATTGCAAATATTTCCAAATTTAGTCGCACACGACTACAAGTCGCATGTAATCGTAAATGAAGTGGTTACATTTTGGTTGATTTCTACTAGTGTAAAGAAATGACTGGTATGTTCCAAGCCCTATTTAACCCCCTTAATGAATGCATTCCTTTCTCAACATCCTCCATAGTTTCCTCTAATGTTTCAATTGTCCATTTACCTTTCATGGTTGTTGATTTGGTTTGATTCCTTTTTATAGGTCTAGTTTGATTGATTATTGTTCTAAGGTTGGGGGATAGAATCTCCTTGTGGTATTTTGCATGTTTTGGCAAGTCGGATCGCCACCTACGAGGCATTATTAAATGCATGTTGGTCTTGCTCCTCTTGGCCCAAGCCTTGAACAAGTAGGACATACATGCTTTGATTCAATTAAAGGTACACCTATCTTTTTCTTATACAAAAACCAAGAAATTATGAAGTTTGTCAAGTTAGGATAGGCATGTAAATCCTAAGACTATAGATTTGTTGCATTAGTGATGAGAGCATGGAAATGTGAGGAATCCTTCCACTTTAGTTTGACATCAACTTTGTTTGTGTAGGTTGTTGGAATGAATTGCAAAGTGTAGCTCTGGTGGCCTAGTTGATATGGTCCAACATATTTCTAACCTTTGCGGATAGATTTTTGGATCCGATGGTAATAAACATATTTCTTGAATTGCTAGTTATAAAATCTATCTATGATTCTAATTGTACATCATCTTTCGGATTTGAATTTTGATGGTTTAATTATCTTTCTCTTTCCTTTCCTTGTTTGGATTTGATCTTTTTACTTTAAATCTACCCTTACTCTCACCAATCCCTCTCCTTGTGATACTTGCTTTTTTTTTTTTTAACATTTCATAAATTTGTAGGCTTGTTCCCACTCTCTTAGACCCCTCCTCTAGTTCTACTTTTGATACTTTTGCAGTTGGAATCAAATTTGTTTTTGGCATATTTCCCCCTTCTCCTTGTTCTACTTGCTTTACTTTTACAGTTGGAACTTGATTTGTCTTTGGTTGATTTCTCCTTGTTCTACTTTTGTAGTTGGAACTTGATTTGTCTTTGGTTGATTTCTCCTTGTTTTACTTTTGTAGTTGGAACTTGATTTGTCTTTGGTTGATTTTTCCTTGCTTTCACATTTCCTTGCCCATGACCTTTTTGACCTTCTATTCCATCTCTCAAAAGCTTAGCATTAGGAAGGAATGAGGAGCTTTAAGAAAAATTGTAACTCATCTTTTACCTAGCTTGCTAAGGAAGACATATTTAGATAATTAAAATGTTGGGAAAAAGAAGGGGGAGTGAGAGGTGTTGTCGATTGCTACTTGCCATGGGTTGGTGTTTTGGAAGGAAATGCAAATTGCACAAAGTGGATGCTCATTTATTGTTAGAGTTTAAGGTGGAAGGCTCAATAACTTTTAGGCTTCTTTGTGCATTGCAAGATTGTCCGGTACTGCACATTAATGAACTATTGCATGCCCTCAAATGGACATAACAACTCCCATAACCAAATGTGCCCCCATCAAATTTGATTAACTACCCTAAAACACCCTATAACCAAATGGCTATATTCTTGTAAAACACCCGTATCACCAAACATAAGCCAGATGCTGGTAGCTAGGGCATTTTTTAATTGGAGCTCAATCCCACCCACCCATCACCAAACATAAGCCTTCCAATGGTAGCCAAGGCATTTTTTATTTGGGGCTCAATCCCATCCATCACCAAACATAAGCCAGGATGTTCGTGGGCAAGGCATTCTTTAATTGGAGCTCACTACCACCCATCACCAAACACAAAACCCAAAATTTCTGAACACAATTGTCCCAGACCGAACGTTTGGTCACACGTAACTTTCTGAACAGTGAACAAAACCCTCATGTTTGCCCATAGTCGGCTCCTCTGATTGATACAAGTCTTTAGTTTTAGGTCATGTTCAGAGATAGGCCGGCTTACCCTACTGAGTTCTGACCTAAAAGATCAGGCTCCCCAATTTGAATCTTGTTGCCAACACTCATTTGTTGCACTTTGCGTTGACCTACTTGCGGTTGCAGATTCGAAGGCAGCGTGAACTCTGGAGTGCAGCTCTCATTGTTTTGGGCGTGTAACCGTCACTAACCAGTAGCCAATTGTAGTAGCACTCCAGATTTCTACATATCCGAAGAGGCTGGCAGACTAGATCCAGTGTAATATATGAAGCATGTGTGACATCCGATCTTTCGCTTCGCATGAGTCGAGAGTACTCTCCACCATGACCTGTCGAAGCTTTTAGCTCCTTCTGGCCCTTGTCCAGCTCACATTGTTTTTGGGGATAATAAGCGAGGGGACAATTGTGGGTCATTTGTCCTTTCAGGTTCTAGTGGGCAAATTGGCGGCTGAACGTAATGTGAAGCTGTACTTTCAGCGCAATCATCACGATATGATGATGTGGGAGTGCATTAGCACTAAGTGACTATTGATACCTTCCATGTCCTTCTGGAAAGATTAAGGTAGGCAACCTAGCTAGATGCAAGAAATCTGTAGTTTTGTCAACAAATTCAAAATCTTGACAAAAAGTACAAAATCAGTTTTTAGCAGTAAGGTGCTAGGTAATCAGTTATCCGTAAGGTACCCCAAACTGGGGGTACTGGGCCTCAGTTTTTTCCAAAATAGAGGGCAATAGACAAAAGTCAAGATGAGAACAGTACACAGGAAAAAAGAGCGGGCCAAACTTGGTTTTCCACCTAAATTCGTCTCCACAGGAGTTTCATTTGGCAGAGTGTTAGATTTGCATTACCTATACTTTATTGCTGTTCATATTCTTAATTAAATCAAAGTCTTTCCAGAATAAAATCTTGCAAATCTTGTGAACTGGCACCCAGTTTCTTTAAACGGTACCCAATTTCGCTCACATTATGGCTACACTCATATTGGGGATGAAACATTGGATTCTAGGGTCAAGCTAGGGCCCAAAGACAGGGTGACTTTAAGGAGAACAAAAAATTACTTATAAGTTTTCACTGTAAAAAAGGGTCCAAGGAGCAGGGTCCAATGAAATTGAGCATTCCTATTGGTCAAGACCTTTAAATCGGTGCCAAGGCCTTTAGACAAAGGTCCAAGACTAAGACAAATCAAATTGTGATTTAGCTTACATGGCATCATTTTGGAGGGAAAATCAATTGGTCCAAACCAAAAAAATAGCTTAAAATAGAGCTCATGATTTGGAGACCAAAGCCTAAGCTAGGGTCCAAGGTTGTTCATTTTTTTGTTTTTTTTTCTCTCTTTTTCACTAAGTATTTTTTACCTTTGTTGCTCAAATTCTGTAAATAGAAGATGCATCTATGGATTGAGGACATTGTTGAGAGCACACCAACTCCCTCATTTTTTGATCAATTCTAAAGTTAACATGGTTGTTTTTTGAATGTTTGCAAGGTGGTTGCTAAAAAGAATGCATTTTCAACTTTTTCAAATGCACAAAATGAAATGAAAAATCATGAAAATATAATAAAATAAAAGATTAATCTAATCCTTTGGCGTGTCAATCAACACATTTTTGATATTGGACCCTCGAATTGGACCCTCAAATCAGACCCCAAGCCTTTAAACAAACTCATTGTCCCTTGAAATTTAAAAAAAAAAGAAAAAGTGAAGAAGGGTCCGATTCAAGGTTCAATTGGCTTCAAATTGGTCCCAGGGCTTTTGGACCATGAACCCTTGTCTAAATGGCCCTTAGTCCTCTTCAGCACTAACTAATTTTCTGGCTAATTAGAACTCAAAATTTGGTTTTGTTATCTCGCAATTATATTGTTATGATACCACCACTGTGTTGAGAGTACAGTTCTAGATCACCGGTACTCTGCCTTTATTGTCTGGATTATACTACAATAATGATTGAGATGAACGGTTTCACTTACCATGAAATGATGAACTACTTTTGCAGCAAAACACAGATCGGCGGCGCGCAGTAACCCGAGATTAGTGAAAGTAATGAGGGTTAGCTAGTTTTTATGGCAGAGGAAAAAAAACGCTTGGTACGTACGTCCCTTTAACCATTACAGAGCTCAGCGTGCCAAACCTTGGAAGAGTAGTCCAAGTCGTGGTAAAACAAGTGGTGGGGTAGGTAAGATAGTTTTGCAGCTGAATTTTGATCTTATGGTTCTGTCAAGACCTAGCTTTCTTTTAAAAAGTGTATTGGGATGTCAAGTTACAGGATTAAAAAATTCGTTCATCCTGTCTTGTTTCTGCCACATTGTCGCACGGCTGCAGCCTTTCAGCGCCAAAAGCCCTTAGTGGTGCACAGCTGCCGTCCTTAATTGCGAAAAGCCCGTGGTCACGAACTTTACTGGAATACAAGCCCTTATTCCGGTAAAGCCCATGACCTGAGGCTTTACGTACCACAAAAATATATTTTGGCTGGAAACAGATTAATAAGTAAATATTAATCTTGAAAAACATTCAGCTCCCCATTCTGACTAAAAAGAAGCACATTAGTCAGCTGGCAGGAAAGAATTCTAATAAAGCCCAACTTCACATTAGAGTTGAGAGCTGCTGGACCATGAAATTCAGAAGTCACTGATTGGAGGAGAAGTCTATGGCAGTCCAAGTTAAATTCACACTAAGGGTTGTGAGGCAGAAGGCGCTTGAAAATCACAATAGATGAAAATCTACATGGAATCTTACATGGCGACCAATGTTTAATCCTGTCTGTATACAAAGGGTTATAGTATTAGTGTATGAATATACAGAGGGTATTGAATAGGCTTATGTGTAGGTGTGCAGAAAAAACGTTATGGTCAATGAAATTGTTGGATTTGGTGGTTTGAATTATTTTCTCAGTTATCATGAGTGAACTAGTAGTTAAATGTGCAATAGACTTTGGTTAGTGTAAGAATTTTAGAGGTCCAATGGAAATGATAAAAAGAATTGTCATTTTCAATGTTCAGCAGAATTTAGTTGTGCGTTGGCTTGAAGATTTTTTTTCAGACCAATGGGATTGCTGGATTTGGTGGTCTGAAGTTGTTTTCCTAATTATTTTGAGTGAAGTAATAGGTCAATAGCTACCATTTACAGACATAGTTCTAGGAAATTATTGAGCCTTTGTTAAATTTTTAATGTCTCCAGGAATTTGGCCTCAACTCATGTCTGAAGTGGGCATTAAAAAAATAGATTCATTTGAGATAAGTGCTATGATTACATTTACTGTGAGCATTTATGAGGATGCTTGTTTTGACGTTGGATGGAAATGCCATGGAGACACTATTTATTAGCTACCCTACGTCTGCTGATTTCACACAAGGTAAATGACCCCTTCTGCAATTGCGTCATCACTCAATATCATAATTCTTAGAACTAGTGCCAGTTTCGAGTTTTCTGGCTTCTGAACCGTTCCCTACAGTTTGTTTGTTCCAGGGTCGCGCCTTCTATCGATCTTTGAGGTTGTGCAAGGTGTTCTCACTTCTGAACGTTACTTTGTAAGTACTTGCATTTTTATTGTGCTAGTTTTTCCAGTTGCAACCGCGAGTTTTGATGTCTGTTTCCTCGAGACTTCGATTTAATGTCCTTCAACTGGTTCTTGTCGAGTCTCAGCTTCTGTAGTTCGTGCAAAGTTAACTTATGCTTCCGGGAGATATTGGTTTTTTTTTGGTATTTGCCATGCGCCCTTTCTGATAATAAGTTTCATCTCAGTGCGAGAAAGTGCGGATTCTGAAGTTAAAAGGCGCGATATAGTCTTCGATCACCAACGACGCCAATATCAGGCCAAATGTGGACAGTGAAGGATGTAATTTTCTCACCTATATCCCTTTCCCTCTCGTCTTGGACAATGGCATTCCAGGCCTTATCAACTCTGTAGAAGACGGATGACTTGCAGGTGAATTTGTAAAACCTTTGTTCTGTTTGTGGATTCTGAGTGGGGAATCGTTTTAAAATTTGACAAGCAGTTGTTTTATGGCCCTGAAGCCGCCATCACGCACCAGTATGCCTATCCCAATCCTGTGGAAGAAGTTGCCAAGGAAAATATGCCAACACATGAGAGGGTATGTCTTGAAATCAATATTCTCTAAGAGATTAGTTTCCTTTATTTCAAAATAAGTTATGTTCATAGGAATGGATTTGAGATCCCTATTTTTCTTCATAGCAGAAAGGGGATGTTCAGCTGAAGGTGGCTATCTGCTGCGAGGCCTGTGTGAGAAAGGTTCGTCGAGTTCTCATCGAAACTGCAGGTAGAAGGCCACCACAATACTCGTCCTGCCCTAAGTCATTTCGTTTATTTGTCAATGGTTTGACGACTCGATTAGCAAGCCTAGGAAGTTGGCATGGAAAACAAAATCTGAGCTTGGTATCAGCAAATTGTTAAATAGAGTGGAGCTTACTCCGATTTAATCTCTTGTGCGATTTCAGGTGTAAATTCTGTATATGTGGACACAGCCACAAGGAAAGTGACGGTCACTGGAGATGTGAAGCCTGATGCTTGTCTCAAGGCTATCGGCAAAATCAACAAGCGGGCCACACTTTGGTCTGAGGATGCGAAGAAGAAGAAAAAGTAGAATTTGCGTTTACGTTTCAAATCGAAGGCTTGCTATGTGGGCTTGGATGTTTTCGAAGGCAATTTACATATAGAACATATCTGTAGTTTTCTGTGCTTGAAAACTCTTGAAAATCTGAGTGTATTTTTACCCTTCCCTCAGTTTGATCTGCAATTTTGTAGATAACAATTCCCAAACAACTCGGGTTTTGATCAGTCATTGAATTGTCCTGAAAGCGGATTTCTTTCATCTGGATTTTCTCAAGACTTCTGGTAAATATAGGTTTATGTATAGTCAGTAAGGCCTCACTATATGTATTTAACAGGAGTTGAATTCGGATTAAAGTTATGGACGTGTAAGCTGTGTCGGTTATCAGAATTGTGCGGCTAGCTCTTCAGTGCTCTGACATCTTGTGAGATCGAATGTTTTTCATAATTGCAATATGTGGTGATCTTATTCTATTTGTAATCAGAGCATACTCCTGAAATTGTAAGCTTCTTAAAGGAAGTGGCAACAATAACTTTTGAAGTACTGAATAATGTATGTATGGTTGTAATATTCCCAGGTGGACCACAATTTCACCCCTCTTAGTAGCTCTGCCTTGTGATAATTTAAATCGTCGGCACTGAGAACTGAGTTGTTAAAACTAGGGATGATGAAAATTCCTGACTTGCTTACGTATAGCTCCAATCTCTGCAAATGATGGGGTATTTAGTAAGGCTTTGTGCAAGTTGGAAGTCCTAGCTTGCCATACATCTGTTAAGTGGCAAAAGAAATGTAATTGAGCTAGACATAATATTGGGAAGTTTACCCAAGATTGTACACGAAGTTACTCTGCAAGAAAATGTTGAATAAATGGGTATATTTTAATATCTTATGCAGTACTATAGTATTATAAAAAACTTTTAAACATATTGCACATATGTAATAAATACATTTTCTTGATGGGTTTGAAGCACCTTATATATTTTCAAATGATTGTAATTTAAATCTTAAAAACCAACTTCACCCTAAAAAAACACTTGGAATATATATTGTGAAGATGAAAACCTGCAGTAAAAATCACATATAAATCAACCTACCCCTATGTTTGTCAAGAGACATTTATGGTAGAGAACCATCTCCAGTCCTGGTAAAGCACAAAAGAAAAATTCCAAATACTAATGAAGTTGTAAGAGTGAATTTTTTCAAATCACCATTATCTATGCAACAAATCTTTGTTTTGAGAATATGACCCCAACGTGTGGTATTACTCTTTGAAACCTTACAACAGTTCAAAGAACACTCAAATTTAGACATGGTTTTTGAACCTTATCCAAAATTTTGAGAGACTTTGAGACTTGTAACCCACAAAGTGGGAATGCATTTGAAAGTCTTGAGAGCTTCTCTGTTACATTTCATTTTCACTTTGGAAATGTGTTTGAAATGTTGTCATGCCTTGAACTTTTGTCTTTGCCCTAGCCTTGGTCACAAGCCCAAAGCTAGGATTGCAATAAAAAAGGCGACAATTTTTGATTATGTTCTAATGTTTTATTATTATTACATTTGATTCTTCAAATTATTTTTTACGAATATTTGGAAAAGCCTACAAGTGAAAAAACAAAACTTGAAGATCTTAACAAGCATGATGTCCCAAATACCCAAAATGTGTACTAAATGATAAAGCATCCATGGATGGCAAATACTTTTCCAAGGTGGATGCATGTGCAATGTCTTACAAGTTACAAACAACACCTTAAATGAGGATGGAGATTTGTGCATTTAGGCACCTATTACCTATTGTCAACCAGAATTTAGGCTTTGGAATTTAATTAACAATGAATACTTGTATTTTCAACTAACCATAAAAAGTCCATAGATTTTGCCAAGAAGAAGCTTGCCTTGTATTTTAACAAGTTCATGATATGGCATTATGTGAAAGTCACAAGTCTAAAACCATACATTAATCAAATTAAGTTCTAATATTTACTTTAAACTGTAATTACTAGGTGCACCAACATGGGGGGTGGGCTTCAAATTTTCCTTGGTGGTTAGGACCAAGATTGAAAAGGATGATAACCTTGTTGCATGCATGAAAAGTAACAAGGTTATGTAATGTTATAGGTGTTCCAAATATTTGGGTAAATAGATCTTTATGTATCTTCCAACACCACATGACATCAAAAGTATAATATTACAACATTACAACGATGATGATTCATCATTGGTAAGTATTTGAACTTTTCTTAATTGTCTTGACATGATACTTTTAAGACTTGTAGTACATGCTAATTTTATTATGTTGTCTCCAAGTTTAACAAAGAAAGAGGTGGTCTCCATGTAACTTTTGCATCATTATATATTCACACACACCATGTTTGGAAGGTCATCAATTACGCAAATTTACCAAATGCATGCGGCTGTTGTTGGAGAAATAAATTTGGAACTTCTCCCATGAAATCAAAGGAATTTAACATGCAATCTATTCAATTTAGTACATTAGATGATTAATTTTTCTTGTTTGGATTTAAATACATCCCATTTTGTATTAACATTGGTATGTATGGTGTTATTAGTTCATGAACTTGAAAAAACCTTGAATTTCACTATTTAGTTTTTTTTGTGAGATAAAATTTCTAGTATAGTTTTGAGAATAGTTTTTTGGATTCGTAAAACTTAATTCCAAAAAAGTCCTAAATGTTTTTGGCACCTATTCTAGTTTTAAATATTGTTCAATTCATTGACATTGCACCCAAATATAACTAAAAATTATTTGAATTATTACTTTTGTCCAACTAGTGAACAACACTGAAGATAAAATAACGTGCATTAATTGTTATGTAATGTTAATTAACAAATAATTTAAACTAATAACTTGTCAAAAGAACACATTTTTGTTATTGTCTTTTCAAACTTATACTTAAATATAATTAAAGAACCTAGACTTCCTTAAAAGGGGACAACAACTTGGTGTAGGTTCATTTTTCAATTTTAGCAAGAGGTTGATTGCATGGGACTAACCAAGATCCAAATCCAATTCCAACAAAAGTTTGAAACTCAAGTCTAGATACCCTAGACCCTAACCATGAATGGGTGGTAGAATTGATTTAGTACCTTAAATTGGCCAACGTTATTATATAGATGAAAACATATAATGTTTCAAACATCTTACATTGTTAAACATTCTATAATCCATATTTAAAAAAATAAAATCTAATGCAACATCACACATTGCAAAGTGCAACTATTGCATATTTTACTAAACAAATGATGTTATAAAATATACATTTGAGTATTTTAACATCCATAGATGGTCACCTTAAATGTAGTAGTGAAGGTATTGGTTTCAAGATTTTTTTTTTTTCTTTTTATTTGTAAAAGGTTAAGTGCATATGGTCAAATCCCCTAGCATTAGACAACTTGACTATATACTTAAATCAAGGGAAAAATCACAAATACAATTTACAATATTTACTTTTAAATAACGCACAAAGTTGTCATAATTTACTTTTAATCACCTTTCAAACAATACCATGCAAGGTGCCACACTATGCAATAGCCACATTGGGACTTATGAAACCTTCATTATGACAATAAACATTATTTTCTATTAATATCCAAAATTTATAACTCTTTATATCAAATAAATTAGTTATTCAAGCATGTATATCTTGTTGTGTTGTTCTCAATTGAGAATGACACTTATTGTTATATTGACTTGAATACTTATTCTATTGTTAGGTATTATTGCAAATATGATACAAGAGAAGCCATGGTTGGAATAAACCAACTTAAATCAACACAACATTTAAAATCATGAATTGTAATTTGTAAAGCTTAAAACACTATACCTTAATCCATACATACTTGTGCCAATTCTCATAGTGTTGTTGGAGGGCACTTTACAAGCAAAAAACAATTCTTTCATGAAAGGTTAATCTTTCAAAAATGTAATGGCCACTTAAGCAAGTCTTTTGTTTTTCAAAACAACCATTTTGTTATAACTTCCTCCATTATACCCAACATGTATTCACTAGGTATCATTGGAAAACGTTTAAAAAGTAAAATTCAATGTAAGTTTTCATGTTTGGTAATGCCCAAAATTGGGAAAGGTCACGATCAAGGGGTTTACCTTACTTACACCTTAGTTCAATATGAAATACTATCACCCACTTATAGAGGTGTGAAGAAATTAGCAAAGGAGGCATAGGGTGAAAGCATGGTAAAGCCTACTTTTTGCACAGTGTAACATTTGTTTCAAGCATGTGGGTGAGTTCACAATTAAAGGAACAAAAGGACTTGTTGATAGTTAGTTTTTTATGTACCTTATTTATTTAAAAAGTGCATCACATATAACATTTAAATGATATGATAACATTTAAAAAATATACTATTTTTTACATTATGTTCATTTACTCATGAAATTATCATCCTATGAATTTGAAATCATTTCATTGTGTATGAAGGTCCTTTTGCATATGCAAAGGACTTGTTGATAGGTGCTAAAAAAAATCATAAAATATGAATGTGCTTTTTATTATTCAAACATTCACCAAATGTTTTCAAATTTTGTATGAACTCAAATATATTTCACAAGAAGTGGGCCATGCTTGTATTGAAACCTTTTTACATGACTAGTTAAACTGGTTTCAAATGTGTTTAATGACTAAAATAGTTCATAATTTATCATCATGGCTAAAAGAAAAGTTGTACATTTGATTCTAATGTATAGCATAATGTAAAAACATTGATTATTTATTATGTTTTGGGTCATATTTGGCCTCAAATTTGATATCCAGCCATTATCCAACTTGAAAATCTATTTTTAAAAATGCATTAGAAATCAATACAAGAAGGCCACCTATGCAATTTAGTCCTTGAAAAGGACTTAGACCTTGCCATAAGTGGTTCCTTTTATTGTGACTACACCCATGTGTCAAGTATATTTTACCAAAGGGAAAGTAAAATTTATTTATTTTCCTTCCTTTGAATATAAAATGATTTTTATGTTATAACTTCACATAGATCTATTTCATTAAATTTTCTAATGAAAAAGTACTTTTGAACACCATATTGATTAGTCAAATTCAAAAGTACTTGTTCCTTACTTTTATTATTCCAAAGTTTCTCAAATTTTGTATTCAACTTAATATTAATCCAATGGAAAGCATCATGGTTTCAAAATGAAATTTAAGTAAAATTTGAATCTATTTTTGTGTTTTTTTCAAAAATTATCTCATTTTTTGCTCCATTTTAAATCAAGGACATTTAATTGTATACTTTAGCATGCTTTCACCCCATATCATACTCTCTTTATTTTCCTTTTTGCATCACTACCTTTTTATCACAACCTTGTAATTAGCGATAAAGTTTTACAATTCTTTGTTTAAGTTTTATCGCTATTAGGTTCTTGCCCCTTTCCTATTAGTCAAACACCATGTGCCATATTAACCAAAGCACCCCTCTAACTCTAGACACGATTTCATTACCTTTAGTATTGTACTACAATTATGTATTCATGTACCTTAAATAATGTCATTATAAAGCCTATTTCTAAACCTTTCTTCAAGAGTTGAAACCATGTTGTACTCCTACTAGCAATTTTTAACATGTTCATCTTAAATAATTACAATACCACCCCTTTTACCTTCACAAGAACCAAGGTTGCCACATCCCTCTCTCTCTACTTCACATATACACACAAATATCATATCACACACACAAATATAAGAAACAAATTTGTTACAACAACCACCAAAATTACAAAATAATCAAAAGCCCTTTAGTTTTAAAAGTATGTTGTTGTATATTATCCATAGTTGGTTACAATTGCTTTTAGCAATCCATTTCTACTGATAATCTATGCTATCAACTTCACAATGTTCAATAATCTAAGTTGGGTTAGCCACTACATTTGATAAAGAAACAATTTCCTTATCTACTAGTTTTGGTTATCCTTATTTTTTGTTGTCTCTTGAGTTTTTGTCTATTAAATTGGTCTAGTCTCTTTTCCTAACATTATCCTTTTTAAAAGATTTAATGTTTTCACATAGTTTATTAGTTCTTGACTAGATTTGTTACATGTCTTCCTTTTGAGATGTTGACGCAAAATGTCATAGTCATGGAGTTCATTTTTTATCTTTTTTAAAGAAGGTGAAGTTCATTCAAAGATTATTGTGTTGTTCATCAACTTTCGGTAACATCTTTTTGTTCCTACTTGTAATAGGTTAAGAAGACATTACTAATATTGCCACAAGGTGAAGCTCCTAGGTTTCAAATGCAACTATAGTTTCAACAAACGACTTGTACAATGAATGGTTGCACATAATGTATAAAGGTCTCTTCTAAGATCAACCACTAAATTGCTACCATTGTTTCTAAAAATTCCACCTTCTAATGAAGTTCTAAACATTGAGCTATTAGTTTGTCCAACCTATGCCTTCCATTTATCACACAAACCTCAATGCCATTAAGCATTTCTTCAATCTGTGCCACATTAAAGCTTGTTTTACTAGACTTTGTAGTCTAGTACTTGTGATAATATTTTTAATAGGGTACTTTTGGTTTGTAGTAGTGACATAATGGATAGACCCCCAAACAACTTACAAGATACTTTGACCTTCCATAACCATGGGAATCATTGGAGTTGATATAACCACAAATAATGTTGTAAGCTAAGTATTGAGGATATTCAAGGTTGTCAAGTTTGCACCACTCATTGAAGTCTTCTAACTTGATGAATGTTCCCAACACTAGAGGAGAAAATTTGAATGTTAACAAAGTTTAAAACTAATAAAATATGTAGTATGCTTTTGGATTGGATATTAATGGTGGTAGATATTCTAATTCCTTGAGAATATGTAATATGTCACTAATGATACAAGGTTTCAAGCCCACCACTTCTACACCATAAGGAAGTGGTACCCCAAGCATATTTTCCCAACAAAAATTGATTGTGATCCATGTCTTGTACAAGTTTTGAATTAGCATATGTGGTTCACCAATATCTTAACATATTTACTTGTAGGAGTTAGAACTAAAGTTCATTTGGTTCAAGTTGAAGCTAGAATTTCATCTCTATTTTCAACTCCCCCATTGTTATTTTGCCAATGTATAGTATTCTTGGTCAATTCCGTCTTTAGCCGCTTTGTTTCTTGTATCACACCAAGTGTAAATGTTGATTTACTTGATAGAATTTGTACCTTGTCATCTTCTTATTTTTCACTATTCTCCTATTGCTCCTCTAAATTTTGTATTCGAGCATGAGTGCATTTAATTTCCAAACCGTGTCTTTTTCTTGCTAGTACCATAATTGAATCACGGAAGTTTTGGCTTTTTGAAGGACTTTGGCTAATACATCTTAATTCTAATAACATTTTATCATACAACAAAGCTTTTGTAGCATTCTCCAATGCCCTTTTCCTCCTTTTTACTTCTTAAGTGCTTTCATCCTTGCATTAAACTATATTTGTAACAATTTTCCTTTTTCTATAGCAACTTTGATGTGATTTTTGAGATAGCTACCAATTGTTCTTAATGTCCTTTCACACAAATTGTGTACTGCTCATTACACTTTTGCAATACAACTTTTTTTTTCCTCCAATGTTTGTATGGTTGCATCTAGTGTGGCTTTCACATTTCTGTCATTTGAATATTCAACTCCAAGGTTGCATTAGTTTTTTCCAATGCCTACACTTTCTTTTCCAATATTGACTTTTCCTTCTTTAACACCTTTAGTTTTGCTTCTAGTAACCCTTAGTCAAAGTCCCACTTTTTTGTCTTGCATCCTCATAATATCCTTATGCTTTGCCCATTTGGACAATAGTCTTGTGTATTTGCTTTATATTGTCTTCATTTGCATTGTTAGCTTCTTGATCATGACTTCATCTTTTGCATTTGTTTCCTTGGTTAACCTCAATGCCTATGCAAGTTGATATTTTACTTCGTCCATTGTTATATTCTTCCTTTCTAGCTCCTAGAATCTGCCTTTCCAATTCCATCTTTTCTTACACCATGATTTTTCACAAATCACCAATCCAATATTTGTTTCTTCTCACTTGTATTGATATGCTACAAATTTCATGAATTGATGAGTGTTTCCACCCATAAACATTCAACAAGAATCTACTCTTATAATTTGTTCACTTTGAAAGAAAGCTCATGAAATCTCAAAAATTGACTACTTTTCCACACTCCAACCTTTAGGTAAAGAAAATTTTGTCACTTTCAACCTCATCATTGTAAATGATTTGTTTAAAGACCTATTGTTGTTAAAAATTTTCTACAAATAGTCATTAGGGTTCCAATCCTCCTTGTTATTTAGTCATTTTTTCTTATTATATAATAAATTGTTAGGTGAAGGAATTATTGGTAATTTAAAAGAAAATAACAAGTAAAACATTATAATTTAGCCAACAAAGTTACTTCTATTACATAACCAATATACTAATAGAAAGACTAACCAAAGGGTTTACAAAAAAAATACCTACCAAAAGTCCATATCAAAATGACAAACTAGCATGACAAACCGACAAGCTTAACAAATTGTCAAGCATGACAAACTGGTCAGATATGCCTATAGTTTCATAGTTTTGGCATTTTGAGGGGACAAATCAACTTTGATTGAGGCGTATGATATGGTGTTAGAAATCTCTTTTCAAGGGCTATAAGATAGAGCTATCAAACGTTTGATTTAGAGTCATTTAAAAAAAATTTGTGATTCTTTGAAATTTTCGATATCCATTGGTGATAATGGTTGAACTAAAAGATAGCGGACTTGATGATACCAAATTAGAGGACATAGCTAAGGCTCTTCATAGGTGGTTACTAGTTAGTTATAATTGTTGAACTTAATTAAGAGACGGTGAAAGTTGAAAAGTGGATTATGAGACAAGAGAGAGGATCATGAAAGGAATGGGGAAAGAGTGCAAGGGGGGTAGAAGGAAGCAATGCGAAGGTATGGAGCTTAAGGGAGAGGGATGAAAAGAGGATCAATTTTTATATTCAACTTACTATAAACTAAATGGAGGGCCATGGTTTTTCATATTTATACTTTCACAAGTTTTTAATCTACTTCCACATGTTTATATAAAAAATTCTGTCATTTTTAAACTGTATTTTAGGTGTAACACTTTTTTTGTTTACTTTACCATGCTTTCACCCATTGGTGTTCTTTGTTGGTGAAATTTATAAAATATTTTCAATAGAATCTAACTACCCCAAGAATGTTTTTTATTTTGATAGGACTTGTGGGTGTAAGCATATTCAAAATTGTGGCCACTTTTCTTGAATCTTCTTGACACACTATGTGGCTTAATAATACTTTCAAATTCACACAAAATGCACATTTCTCAGGATTGAAACTAATGGTATTTATTCAACATTTCTCCATACGTTTCTTGAGATGGTCAATATGGGTGCATAAGCTCTCCACTCTAAAATGAATGTAATTTTTTAATAATCTTCTTTAGCCATCTTGACTTTTTATACCCATTATACTCGTCCATAAAAGAATACATCTCATGCCATATAATAATATCAAGTATTGAATTTAAGAAGGGTAATGAAAATGGGTCCTTTTAGGTTTGTGCATTAAACTTCTGTTAATCCACATGAAAACATAACTTGCCATGAACTTATTTGGCATAATAACTAGAGGGGATAACCATTGGAGAGTTTGAATGGGATAAATAAAACATCCAAGAAATGTCCAAACCAAACTCATTGGGTGTAATTTGGATTCATGCAATATTGTCTTTGCTTGATTAGTTGTCCATTTGCCATGAGTTCATTTTTATGTTCACAAAGTTTTTTGGGTATTCCTTTCAACTCCTTGTAATTCCAAGCAAATAATTAGTAAATTCCATTAGCAAGGATTTGATATCATTTGTGAACATAGTAAATAGTGATGTGTTCACCAAGGTGCCTACATGCAAACAAGAGTCACATTTGTCCCCTTAAGTGATTTTTTATCTTGGAATATTCCTAGAATATTTTAAGAATGTCTCACATCGGACCTTTCATATAGTAATATAGAGATTGGAGTTCATGTCTTCCCATGTGTTCTTGAATTACTAACATGCTTAACTTCATCAAAATCTTCACTTCTAGTAGTACATTCTCTATAAAGATTAGTGATAAAATTGTTTCCTTTATTTTCCCCTTGTTTTAACAAACCTTCAACATGAATTTTCTTAATTGAAGACAAATAACTATAAGGATGTTATCTTGTGAGCTTGTGAGCGTGACCAGGTGAACACGTGAGCACCAACAAGTGAGCCTAAGCGAATCTTTAAAAAAAAATCATGTTGATGTTGATGGAATCTTTTTTACCACATGGGATGGATTATTCGGTGACATGGAGGAATATTTTGTCACATGGCCATGGATGAACGATATTTTTGGATGAAAAAATGGATGAAAAAATAAAATGGATGAACTTTTATAAAAGATGGATGCCAAACCTATGAGAAATCATGGATGAGCTAGTATCTTACTCATACAGGGTGGAATAATTTCATGTTGGTTTTATCTTGAAAAATACAACACATGAAACATTGGGAAATACTTCAAATTCTACTACATATTTTTTAATATGAATTTTTGCAACATCTAAACCATTTAGAATTTTAAAATGAATCCAATTTAGTGGCATATAAACTTGTTGACCAACCAATATGTATGTGCCAATTTATACACTACCCATTCACCAACAAGAGATGTGTGCCCATTAGAAATTGAGACAATACCCTACTACAAGCCTATTGACCCACCAAGAAGTATGTGTGGATCCATACACTACCCATTCACCATGAAGAGGAATGTGCCCATTAGTTATTGAGACAAAACAAGCTAGCCAATAAAACTTTACATTCTTATAAGATTTCAAGCTATTTGTTATTTTCATTCACATTTTCAACCTCTTGCATATAGCACCATTCATGCAACTTGTATAATCAAATTGCATTTTCCCCCATCTAGTACTAATTTCCTTGATCTATACTTTAATTTGCATTTATTCCACCCTTATTATTTAGTTGTATCCTTTATTCAACAATGGAGATTTTTTTTTGACACCAAATGTCACACCAAACACTTTGGAATCAATGATTGAATACACATTAATGTCAAGCATACTAGATAAAATCTGTGAAATGACAAAAAACCCGTTGGAATATCCAAGAGATGATATTAGATTAAACTCCTTCTAGCATTTGCTCGAAATCAAAACATGGGGAACAAAAAGGAAAAAGATAATTGACAAAATAGTTGAATGGTTGGGCTAATGCGAAGATAGACAAAAATAATATTGCATTGATGAAACAAACTACACACATTTCTAAGGAAGATTACAAGTTGGCAATGTTTACACATGCCATGGATTTCTTGAAAGAATGTGCAAGTTTGAAGAAATCAATTCCAGAACATTTTTTTACAAGCCTCTTGAACAAGTCAATAGAAGATTTGGTAACACTTGGCAACTTGCTTTTAACAAAGTTCATGAAGCCTTGAAGACAATTGTTTGCAATTGCAGGATGGTGAACTTGGGTGCCACCTAAACTAAAAAACAAAATCTTAAAATAGCTAATGAATCACTAGATGATAGGGTTGGCCTTGAAACCATGAGACGTGTACAACAATTGAAAAAAAAAACATGTTGACAAATGATTGAACAACCAAAATCCGATCGTTTCCATTATATTGTGGTCAAAGGATTTAATAAACAAAATTTATTTAAATTATGTGAATTCAAAACAAAATATTAACATTAGAAAAAAAGGAAATGAAGGGTGACATTGAATGTTAAACAAGCCCATAGTGATTGTTGAAACAAACAATCACATTAGAGCATTCATTGTGAGCAAATACTTGCTTTTATGGCAGTTAAGACACAAACAATTATTTCACCATTGATGAATCAAATGTTCTGTGTATGCTTTTGTAATTGGTAATCCTCGAAATGGGAAGAAATTAAATGTGTTCAGAGTTGAAAATCTAGAAATCTATGAGCATGACTTTGAAACTCAAAAAGAAGAGTTGGCATTAAACACCACATTATGAAACATCTTGTAATAATTAGAGATCAACAAGAAAATCTCTACTATGACTAAAAAATAAAATAGTAACTGATCAAATAATGGAACATTAGTAATTGACTAACATAAATGTTAACATCAATGACAATAAGAGGGATGTTAGTAAATGCAAAAAAATAAATGGGCATAAACTTCTTCAACGATTGTATATAATGAGATAAGGGCATGGGGGATGCAAAAAAATTTCATTGCAAGTGTAGTTCTAGAGTTGTAAAAGTGCCTACAAGAATCCTTCAAAACTTGGATTTGTATCCAATAGTGGATCAAAGACAAATGAAAGTGATTGATGCAAATTATAGTGTTAGGGTAGGATACTGGGCATCGAGAAATAATGTGAAGAAATACAAATTCTATGCCACAATGATACGGATGTTTGATTTGATTTTCATGAACAACTTGCAACAAGTTCCTAACAACAATCCATGGCCAGTTGAGCCGACAAATCACAACTACAAGATTCGTTTATTACAACAAATAGAATATTTGTTGGGGATGAATGGAGTGGAGCAATATTCATTGGTGGAAGCTTCATGCAAAAAATGGCTTAAAAATGGAAATGATCTAGACGACGAGGAGTATGAGTTGTCAATTTAAAAATATGATGCAAACCAAGACAAATTGGTAGAATAGAAAGGAGAAACCCAGAGAAGGAAGGAGAAGGAACCTTAATGGAGGAAGAAAAAGAGTTTAAAACATCAATGTAATCAACATCTAAAGAAGGAGAAGACTCAAAAAGCTTAAATAAAGAATGCTACGGGTCAAACAATGGAATTAGTGTTAAATTGCAGCATCAAGAGGAATGCATATCATCATGTGTCCATCATCGTAGGCACACTTATAAGTGAGGACCGTTAGGAAAATTATAAGTATCCCATTTCTTGAAAGAATTTGAAAATGTTTAGGAGACAACACAAAACATTATTGAAAAGCTAGAGTTGATTGAAGTTGTTTCGTAATATTAACTCTTAGTTTGTGGAAATAATTAGTGTAAGAGTCAAAGGAATATAATTGGCTTGATCCTTGTATCAAGGAGTATGCAAAACTAGGAGGGCAGGTTTGTGTTGCGCAACATGATAGAAACAATGTCCTCCTACTAAATGTGAATCAATGGATGATTGGATCGCCACCAAACCAAGAAAAGTGTGGGACAAAATCAAGATTTTCTAGATGTAAAAACTAGGTGTAGTGGATAATAAATTGAAATAAAATGGATTCAATTCTAGTTCTCAATATACACATGTAGTTTACTTATAAAACTTTCAACAAAATTAGAAGGATATACATTTATGAAGATAGAAAATAAAGGAAACATGACCCATAATGTATACTACAATTAAGAAGAACAAGAGCAATAATGAATGAAAAGTTTTGCATATATGTATGCAATTGTTAATTGTCACAATGATAAGAGAGTGAAATAAGTGTGTTGAGAATGAAAGAAGTAGAAAGAGTAATAATGTCTAATCCCAAGGAAATGAACTAGTGCCAAGTGGCAAATTGAAAAAAATCTTGCATAAATTAGACATAATCATGTTCGATGATCGCACCTATTGATGCAAATGTTCATAGAAAACAATATACCCTACCATCATCCACCTTGGCAAAACATTCCTTGTCAACGTATAGGGTAGCACTATATCTTGTTGAATATTCATGTGTGTGGGTCCAAATAACTAGATAGCAATAATGAAAATGAACTATTGATTGCAATGGCTGAACACCTTTATGAACAATGTTTTTGCATAAACTCCCAACAAACACAATCACTTTTAAAAGAAAGGTTGAATAAAGTTCTTTCAATACAAAGAATGCATTAGGAAGAGAGAAAGCCATCAATAATCAAGTTTGATATCATAGGGGAATAAAAAGGTTGGGAAAGATGTTTGAAGAAACAAATAGGGAAAGTCCTAAGATGAACCAAATAAGTTTGTGGAAAAGATCACACAAACAACATATAGAAAAAATATTTAACCTTGATAATTTAGAATATAGTTGAAGACAAAATCTAAAGAGTAGGAGAAAAAGTTGAAAAAAGATCTAGTCCAAATTCTCAATTGCTTCATCATCAATGAATCTTAATATTGAACTACCATACTTTCTCTTGTTACTAGAAGATGGAGGCGTGGAGTAGGCAGCCATTTGTTGAACAATGCCTTCTGCAAATTTAGGCAATGATATGTGGGAAGGGGGACTAGGGAAAAAGTCACTCTAAGCATAGAATGGAACAAATGGAGATGGAAATGATTGGGTATTTCCTGTAAAACACACAAAACGTCAATTTAAAGTGTGAGACTTGAAAAAAGATACAAGCAACTAAAATACAATAAACCTAAACTTACTCACAATTGAGATTCGTTCTCAATCTTCTTGGGTGGGGAATCCAAAGGGCCATAGGTAGACATTGCAGGATTGACTTGAGGTCCAATTTCCTCCAAAAGGGGCTTGACCACCTCCTCTCAAACATCGTCATCTAGTTCAAGAACAAGAACATGACGACCAAGAAATTAACATGCGCGAATATAATTCCTTACGAAAACAATGGGTATCCATAAGAATGGGAGATGGTAGAGAAAATAAAGTCGAAAACAAGGTTCAAAAGAGAATCAGAAAGGCTACCTATGGAAAAGTTCATGCTAACAACTAAAGAACCTTTAGAAGAACACGCTTGGATTAGAGCCCCCAACGTGGAAAGATGGATTTCCTATCCTCCCCTGAATGGAATTCCTTTAGAAGACTTCTACCTTGAATCGATGTTAATCCTCTTGTATAAGATATCATCCTCCACCAACGACACCCTAAGCCTCACCATGTCAAGGTGAGTTTCGTGAAACTTGAAACCACCCATGTGGCCAACAAGAAGAGTTGCCTAGCTTAGTTGAGTCTACATGTATAAAATTACCAACGTGAGATATGGATAGTGAATGTTCTAAATCAACACGACTTTGAGAAGCAAGTAGACAAAAGCTTACCATTTTCCTTCGTAGTTCATTGCTCATTTGTGGTAAAGTGTTAATTACCACCCACCTTGATCAAATTTCATATCCATTTCCTTCCAAGTAGGATTTTATTTCCTTGAACACACAAGGATCATCATCATGGAAAACCACACCATCGAGACATAGGTACTTGTTCATAAAACCAAATACTTCATATACATAGTTCTCTATGTGTCGATTCCAGAAGGGGACATTAGATGTGTGTTTAGGACATGAGGGAAACTAGTAAATTGGATGGGAGTTCTGCAATGAACAAAGTTGGCATCTCATATCTATAATCTTATACATTGGTAGTAATAAGAGTTGGCATCCACATCTAGAATCTACTACATTAGCATTACATTGACAACGATAGTGGTGGAGATCATGATGTAGACTTAGACATATGGGAAATTTAATTGAAAAATTCATTGAGAAAGTACCTTCATAAACAATGTATTCAACTCTTGATATTGAGAAGGCCAAAGACCAAACAATGCCGTTGCATTCACAAGACTGGGCCACGAAAGGTGAAATGTTGAAACTAATAGTTGAATCACGAAGTTAGTGGAATGATGAAGTGCTTCGTGACTGGGACCTTGAAGGTCCTCCAAGCTTACATTTAAATTCATGTTATGGAGGTGCCTTCAGGTCGTTGGTGTCTTCACTTGTGTGGCACCTTCCTCTCCATCAGCCATTGCTTCAATGAAGTCCTTGGTATTTAAATTCACACTAGAAATTCAAGCTGATTGATTCTTGGACTTTCAAACTTTCTTTGCACTTTGGCTCTACTTGACACCCTTTAAACTTGAATTTGTTGAAGTCACTTTCTCCAAATTTGTTTCTCTAAACCTTTCCCTAAGTTCATGTTTCGATTCAATGCTGATGTCATAAGGGTAGTCCAATAACCAGCCACAATACAAAAGGTGGGCAGGGCCCCAATCCTTGAAAAGGTCCCTCCTAAACATGCTACTTTCAGCTTTAGGATCACACCAGATCCTTAGAAGCGAAGGAAAAGTTCGAATAACTTGGTTGGCCAAGAATGCATGCCAAAAATACCTAAAGGCGCCAATTGAACTCAATATGGGAATTCAACAACATAAACAATTGAAGGGAATAGAAGCACAAATTAAGTTTATTACTTGTAGACAACACGTTTGAGTGCTTATTCACCACTAGTTTGTTGGTTCCAGGTCTTGCTTTTGAGTATTACCTTGTTTTGTTTGAATTCACGAAAATAGATGCTTTCCCACAATTCATGCTTTTAGTGACTTATAGAATCCTCGAAGCTTTGTACTATAATAAACTTGAGGATGGAAACCTCAAGGTTTGTCATTGTGCTGTCAAAGAGTTTTTGTGCCTCCACTTTTAGTTGTAGTGTAAGTAGAAAATATCATCATTGAACATCAAAGTCCATTGAGATGGACATAGTGAAACAATCAAATTTGAAGAAATGTTTAATTGAAAGAGGTTCAATCACGGGTACTTGGTACCAAAAGGTCACCTTATGGAGCCATTTTTCAAAGATGGCATTCGACACGCTAACCTTTGGGAACTTTTGAGCTTCCTTCAAGATTGGGGATTGATTCCACTACTTGAGCTAGAAAACCTTCTGCTCATTGTTCACTTGAGAAGAGACAAGTAGTTGTAGTTTTTTAGTCATCATTTCAGGATCTGGATTCATATTGTAATGAACCTATATTTGTTGAAGAAATTTTGGTCCAAGTGATGGGTCACAAATAGGGAGTTTCTTGTGAAATGTTATCATGTGGTCCTTCCTAACACTCTCCATGGCCTTATTGCTTAATGAAGATAACACTTTCGGGTCATGAAGAGCAAGGTCAAAGACCTTTTCATAGTATAGTCGATGGGCGGCATCCATAGTTGTCCCGAATTCCTTATGCAAAAATAAGTTTAAAATTAGGAAAATAATGAAATTGCTACATAAAAAAGAATTAGTGGTTTCAGATGAGATTATGAGAGGTTACTTTATACATATATTAAAAAAATGCCTCTTGGGTGAAGTTGTACCAAGTTTTCTTTATTTTATTCTCGCATTTTTTGTATTGTTCATCGGGAATAACCTCTTTGAACTGATTCAAGGGAATCATGCCAATGGATTAATTGCAAAAAAAGTCGTGAACCAATGAAGGCTTCACATGGTCCATCTCAATGGACTTGTAAACAAGAAAATGATTATTTGAGATTGAGCAAAATGATGAGATTCTATGTTTATCATGGAAACAAAATTGAGTAGGAGGATTGAAATCCTACTTGTTCAAGTTGATCATGGCTATGAGGAGCTCAACTAGGCCATTCGTGGTATCCAAAACAAAGACATCGATCAAAATGTGCTAATTCTCCTCATTAGGATGATTCAAATCAATGTAGGGCCACCACATTTTGAAATATACGACAAAAAGTAAAATAAAATAATCAAATATTCTTTGCATCTTCTGTTGGTTTAGAGATATTTCTTAATGCCCTTTTCAAAATCTCAAAAAATTTTATTTCGACTCAATGGCTCTTATAGTCATTACCAACCATAAGGGCATTGTGAAATCACAGGCAGGTTCTAAAATTCAGAAATGTGTTCAGCATCGTTCATAGTTGGCCCTGTTTTTGATGCCAATTATTTATGTTAATGGTTAATTGGATAACCACAAAATGACTTTTGGGTGTTGTGGGATCTGTATAATCTTTAGAAGATATTCAAGTATCTTCAAATAGAGCCATGTCATTGGTAGGGACCATAAGGCAATGGTACTAAAATTTTTGAACAAAAATAGATCGATGAATGTGGTATGGGTTTGGGCTTGGTTTGGACTCTATTAGACCCTGAACATTTATGCATTAACATGAAGAACTTAACCTTAAACCCAATTGGGCTAACTATCTTTATTGATTTTAGCTTGTAGTTGGCACTGACTATTGGTCACAATGGGCATTCATAGGGGAATACTTACTTGTCTGTGGTTTGTTGAAGACAACCCTTTCGAACTTGAATATGGCTCCATTTGTGAAACTTGAGGTAAATCAACTTGAGACTGTTGTAAAGTGTAGATTAGTGAAAATGATATATCAAATAGAGGTCGAAGATGGAATACATTTTATAATTATCCATTAATCCAGAAGTTGTTATTTCCTTTACTCATGTAGGCACTCAAATTGCTAATGTTTAATAGGGTTGAAATACTTGAAGATTTTGAATTGTAAATCAATTTTAAAGATTTGTTTCAAACCATGGGAACAACAATAGGGACGAAAATATCCTTGGGTGGTACCACTACGAACCACTTTGCCAAAATCATAAAAAAGTTGGACCCATAATAAGAAACAAAATTTCATTTACTTATATATTAGTTTATTTGATTGTATTAAGTGAGTTATGTTTTTCCCACCTATGCACACATTCATGAAAAATAATGAACACCCAAAACCTTATAATATGCATAAATATTTTGACTCCTAAACCATTTCTAACCTAGTCCTAACCCAATTCTTGACTTTAAAAAAAAAAGTGTCCTTACATTTACACATTACATATTTTTTCTTGTTTATTTCATACATGCACAAGGGATTGATCCAAACTAGTTATTAAAATAACAAAAGGTGAAAATAGTTATCATTTGTGTTCTTGACATCAATGTTCCTTTTAGACTTCACAATCTTGACTTCAAAAATCCATAATTAAGCCAAAATTGATTCATTCAATTATCTATAAAAGACATAAAATAGGTTGGCATTTGAAATATTCTTAAAAATTAACATCCAAAAAAAATTCCTTTTGTGTTCTTGATAAAAAAATTCCCTCATGTTAACTTTATCCTTATGCATTCATTTTTCACATCAAAACACATTTTAAAAAAAATTAATTAGAGATCTAAATTTTAAATGACTTGGGTAACCTTTTGATAAATGATTTGGAATGAGAAGCTTGCTTTATGTGAGTCCTATGTTGTCCTAAAGTTGGATGGGTTTTAGAAATTTGGGATGTGAAGTTCTTAATGGTATCACCTAGGTATCTTTTGGAGTTTCAAATAAAACATTTAGCATAGAACATTTTTAGAGAACATCCATGACCACGTTTAAGGGTGTTTGTTTGTTCCTTTTAAATGTTGCCTTCAATTTCTCACAACTTTTGAATGTATTTTTTGCCCCAAAATTTCAAATATCCAGGCTTTGTATTTGTCAAAGACCCTAGGGAAAAGTTTCCAAAACATGGTTGAAAAACCTGAATATACCCATGCAAGTTTTTGGTAAATAACTGGCCCATATACCCCAGTAAGCCACCTCACTTGACCCCCACCCCCACCTCATGCCTGCACATCACTGTGTTTGCAATACTGGACCTGGGTGATTCTTTCAAATTTAATTTTTCCAAATACCCACACCCAGTTAATATTCCAGAATCAAATAACCCACCTCACACTGGTGCAGACCAGTGTTGGGCCCTTATTAGAAACATGAACAGAGCCAGCGGTTATCAGGGTGGCTCTTAGGACTTATGAATGCCATTCTCAAAAAAATCGAAGTCCTGGTTCCTAAATTTAAACAAAATCAAATAATGGGCCTTAAACCGCCAGTTCAGAAAACCAAATCGTTCTTAAAGGCTTTTGAAATAACTGGGACAGACGGTTCTTTGATTCTGAATTTTTTCAGATCTGGAACCCATGATTCTGAAATAATTTAAAAACCAGAACCGGTGGCTCTTTATAAATTCAAATAACTGCACAATACTGGTGCAGACTGCAGACCACCTGAAGCCAATTTAATTTGTGAAACAGTTTAGGATGATCTATGCTCGGCACTAATGAGTCATGTTGCACTTCAATTTCAAAGTAACATACTCCAATGTAGAGGGAGAGTGAGGGAGAGTCAGGAAGTTGGAAATTTCCGTTTCAAATGGTTGAAATCACACCACTTTGGTTGAATATTTAAGTTCAAATAAACACTAGTCAACTCCAAGATCTAAATGTCCAATATACCCAAGTAGAGGGTTGAATTGGAGGACCGAGTACATGGTATTAAAGAACATAAACCCCAGATAATCTAAGTTTCTCTCTTTCTCCATAAACACATTTTGTCTGACAAAAGTTCCAAGTCAAGTGTGCATGGTACCTGTAAGATGAATTACACTGTAAGTGTCAATGGGAAAAAATTACAAATTTCTTTGTCAGGTAACAAATGTAGGGAAAAATACTCCCAGAATTCTCTAACACTAAAAAAAAAAAGGGCACAACTAGCTGTAATGCGCCCCTCAAGTAATTTTCAAGGGGGGCAGCTCCCCAGGTGTGTGTGTGTGTGTGTGTTTGTTTTTTTTTTCCCCCATCTATGTGTACATTGGTGTATGTACGCCTTACCTAAACCCCTTGTTTCTGAAACTAAGTTTACTGTACTGAATGAATTCTGATCGGAGCCCCGATCAGTGTTTGATAATTGCGACAAGTTCAATATAACTAGTCTAGCGTTCAGTAACTGTACTGTGAATCTAACTGTTTTTGTTGCAGAGATCGCCTGCCTACATTTTACTGGATCTCTAAAAAATAATCACTACAATGTCCGATTCATGAATGATGTATAATTGTTTTTTTGACAGTCGGACAAGTGAAAGTTAGGTTTTGTTCCCGCGCCGATAAGTCTCGGACGGTGGTGGTCTACTAGCGCTGCAGCATCTCGGCTGCTACCTCACAAGCCTGGCTCGGTCGTCTAGTCCTTCAAATACCATGAGCACATAATCTTCGTCCATTTGTTCTGATATAGGATAGCCTGATACGGACACAACATTTCCCGAAACTGAAAAATCCAAACCTACAATTGGGAAACGAACCACCAAAAAAAATGATCAGATCATGCATCGTGATAGACAGTCTCGTCAAGTCGTTTAATTCATAATGACCTTCACTAAACAACTTGTTGTTTGCAATTTAGAATGTAGATATATTCTCAACCATTTGCCTTCATAATTTAGTAAGCTGCCCCAGCCTAGCATTCTTTAGTACTCTTGTAGTGTGCGGTCAGTGTATATTTACGGATTACAGTATAGAGATGTTTGGAACTTACTCATTGATCTACATGCTTTCCGGACTTTGTCCAATAGGCTACGGTTGTTTGATAGTCCCGGGAAATAAACATTCATACGTATCTGCAGCACAAATAAAGATAGAAGATGTCTGAATATTTAGAAACAGATCAAGAACCTTTAATTGAAACTGTTCCTCAGTTGCTTTCATCTATATGTATTACAATTGATTCTGACACTGGTAGAGAGCTGCAGGATCTGGTTATATGAAACTCACCGGCTCGCTGGAAAGTTCTTCTCTGTCGTTGTATTGATTGTCTGATCCGTATGCCCACCACTGTTGCAACCATCCCCATGAGAATCAAAGTTCAAACTGTTAATTAGGTCACTAATTGTGGTAGCTGCTTGACCACGTTAAGAAATAAATCTGCCAATTTATCAAAAGATATACTACAAAACCTTCCAAGAATAAAGGATTTGTACTGAAGTTTCCTCTGCATCTCGTGAGAACTTGCCAATTAATGCAACTATGCATGTCTCATGTGTGGATTCAGGTTTCTAAGACGATTATCGTTTGCTTTAGTAGGAGAGCGTCAATGTAGAAAGCTAAAATTTAAATTGCTATATAGACCAAGGAAATTTACCTCCTGGTGTGAGGCCATTGCGTCACGATAATTTTGTGCTTGGTTGCCGCTTGCTTGTCGCAGGTCTTCGCTTTTGTTTTGTTCACTCGATATAAAGGATGGATTTGCTCCGAACTTGAAATTTACCTGCTACACCGCCACATGGCTCGTCAGAATTGCGGCCTAAGCCCAATATGCGCACTAATTAGTACAATCAGATTTTCAGTCGAGCTTAGCTAGACGCAGCTGCTGGAATGGTGCTAGAACTGCAGCTATTACCTAGACAAGATCCTCAATACAAAAATTGTCGCAAAAAAAGAACACTGATTCTAAAAAGCAGATTGATCTGAAATGACACTCATGAACTCATGTCTACTAACTCGTATAATCAAGCTCTAAATCTATGCCACTAGAATGTGACAGGATTGCTATTACACTGAAACTTACAAGTTTGCGATCGAGTCGATTTTTTCTCTTCAGAAACAACTCGGAGCTAGGGCTTAACAATTGCTAATCAGTCAGATCGTACGTCAAATATCTGCTGCAGGCAGGAGCTAAGAGTTTCAAGATAGAAGTCGAGACGGGTAAATGAGAATAGAAAGAATGTAAGAGCAGCTGGTAGGACGTCGCAGCGACAATTGTGAAAATAGTAGTGGAAGTGGAGAGTGTTGTGGAATGGTGATGGTTGAAGCTTTGTGACGACGATGATGAATATACTGCCGGTGATGGTTCTAGGCGAGATTGCATCTATATAAGCCGCATGAATTGCGTTAGCAAGACGAAGACGTACGACCAACGACCAACGGTTAACAAGAAAAACAAACTCCAGTCGGTAACTTGTTCCAACCGAAGTTTGATATTCACAATCAACGCGTTCCGCCGGAACACACTGCGAGTGAGTCAAAACTTGGGCTCGAGATCACCTAACTCCATCAAGAATTGTTCTTGGTGTGGCGACTACAGCTCTCTTGCCCATGTGGATATGGTTTTTCAAAAACTTCTTGTGGTTTTTAGTCAACTGCAGGCTCACCGTGGCCCGCGTCCGCACAATCTGGGTTTTACTTGCGACAGTGAGGAATCGGAACAGTAAGGTAAGAAAGAAGGCGAGAATTCACCCCGGAACCACCCAGCTATGACTCAGTTGTGGATGAACCTCAACTGAATTAATATTTGGTTTCCACTTGGTAACCCATTGTTTAAGGAGTAAAAGTCATATATAAGTGTAGGTAGGAAAATAGGTGTACATAAATGGTTTATATGTAGGCCAGGGTTGTCTTTACTAGAAGCGGGTTGTTAGTGGGTAGAAAAAAATGCAACTGAATTAACCAACATGGTTAGAGAGGGAACTAGAACCCAACAGAAAACTGTTTCCTGACCTCGTACCATCCATCCTTCATGGTGTGCTGTTAGGTGCTGGTTAACTCTGGTCAGTTTAGAGGAGAACAAGCGTTGGTAACGCAGTTGCAGTTCATCAACAACTGAGTCATAAATGGGTTTTCTAATGGCCAGTGCACCTATGGAGTTGAGTCACATAAGCCCTAATTCCTGAGGAAACTCAGTGCCTCCAAAAAGATACAAGAAACTCAGCAGTTCTCTTCATGTTCTTTTCCCTTTCCGTTCTGAACAGGAAAAGAACTGCTGAGCTTCTAGGTAATTTTCTGCAAAAGTGATTAGCTGAAATGTTTTGGTCATCAGGGATGAAAAATGAGCCAATATATTTTGGCCAGGGGTTCGTTGTAGGGCTAAATTTGCACAGTTTCTTGCCTTGGCAACAAAGGCTTTTATCTTGTACCCAAAAGAGACTTATTGATGAGATTTAATGTTTTAGTCTGAGGGAAAAAAGTTGTGGTTTCCTAAGTCGGTTCTGAGAATTTAAGGGGCAACTTCCCAGGTATGCGGCCTAATGCATCTGATTAGTCTTTTCTCACACCTATTACACCCTTTCTTTTCATCAGTTGAAAAGTTGGGCCACAATGCAAAAGTCTATCAAATTGAAAAGGGACCCAAAAAATTCAATGGTCCAATCAGGGGTGATGAACCATACAGGTGTATATACGAAAAATACATATCTTCTTGATCGTTGGTTAAGGATACCGGACCTTGATAGGCAATTTCTACTGACCTTGCTCCTTGGAAGGCGGAACTGTTCCTGAATAGCCCCAGAAGTGCATTTTCACTATGATGTAAGAGTCCCATTTGGAAGCACCTCACAGTGATCTTGGCAGATAACTTAGCGCTTCGATAGACTGCGCAGCTGTACAAAATTGTACCTTTGGTCAAGTCTTTCAACAATCCCAGCCAATCTAGTTGACTTTATATGGAACTGTATTATTATACATTTTAGTGACAATGAACTGGTGTATGAAGTACAACTTTAGGTTTTATAAGTCCTCCTTTGGAGAGTTCTAAAGTGTAATTTGTTTACCCAATTCCCAACTAAACAGGAATAGAAAGGTGTCTTTCAGATTTGTGTCTTTTCAATGTATTTAAGTAGTGAATAGATTTTCAATGCCTTCTGGACCAATTTGCATCCCATTTCTTTGCAATTTAATTTGAATCCCACTTTGTTGAATTTCAATTCAATTTAGTTCCATGCAATGTCATTCAATGTTTTCAATTGAATGGAACTTAATTTTCACGAAATCAATTCATTTTTTTCATTAGTTGATTATCATTGAAGGTGCGCAGCAACCAGAGCCCAAATTTACTGTTGACTAAATAACAATATCCAGAGCACAATCATTGTCACGAAACTCCCTTTACATTAAGTAACTGCAATCAATTGTGACAAATTAAGAAATATTATGGTAAAATATTGTAATATGCACTAAAGTAGCTAGCACTGAAGATATTAAATCAGCTAAGGGTCGTTATTGGCTAGGTGCTTGTTTGGTCCTTGTGTGCCCTTGCCTGATTCATTTTTTTCTCAAAAAGGATGGATGATACCCAGATACATTTGGGCAAAAATGTGTATGACATTGCCCAAAGTGTGTAATGGGCAGCACCAATATGCATCTCAGCACCTCCAAACACATCTTGGATGGGCAAATGGGCAGTAAGATAAAAAGAAGCAGGCAGTAAAACGTACTGCCTACAATAACGAGTCCTTGATGCTTTAATGTCTTCCAGAATCAGCTTGTTGCTATTCGGAAAAACCTGTTCTTATCAACACAAACAGGGACTCCATAAACGTCACGCTTCCACAAATCCACCAAAGATCAATTGGATCATACAAAATCCAATTTAAGACTACTTGTATTCTAAATTTCCAGTACTGAGATCTACCTATACATTGAATTTTGGATAGTTGTTATGAAAACCTCATATATTGTTATATTTTGAAACACTGAATTGAACAATTGAGTATTCAGTAAATATCTTAAAAATTGGGGTAGCAAAGGGGTACCTCCTAGTTGACCTCTGTAAGAAAATCTCTTTTTTGTTTTTCTCCAAAAACATAGTGGGCAAAGAGATTCCATTACCCCCATTGAAGCACTACTCAAGAAAATTGGGAACACTTCATTCAACTTTTGTTTTCTAAAGCTTCCTTTCAATTATATTCACTTTGGCACGATTTTCCATAGTGCACCAAGTAAGCTTAGAGATTACTATAAATGGATTGATGAAAAGCTAAGGTGCACATAAAGACATGCCAAAACATTTCTAGTGCTAGGCAATTTGGTAGGTTCCATTTCTAAAACCACATTCTACATTAGCAAAAATTTATTTCTCAGTGCAAATGGATCTTTTGTTTGTGCAAAGGGATCTTCAATTTTGCATAGATCTTCAAGTCTATCAAAATTTTGTGGCATGATCTTTAGTTTGGATAAGACCCCCAAACAAGGGTGTTACTTAAAGCGGGAACACATTTGGTTGTTGCCTTGCATGGCCTCTTTTACTAAGGTCCTCAATTGTCATTCTAGAGTCTTACCCTACATGGGTGGAAACATGTTATTAGGATGGACCAAAAATGTGTCACAGTGTCATCTTTTTATGTACTTCCTTATCAGTCTTATTCCACCATATGTCTCATGAACACAAAGTGGATGATATTGACAATTCTATATATATGATGGTTTAAATTATTATATTTTTAAATTGATGAGAATCAGATTATATAAATATTTTAAGGAGTATGTCTTTTTAATATTAATAATATTTTAAACCAAATTCAACTTTGCACTCAACACTAAATGAAAACCATTCAATCAATTTTACATAACAGCTTAGCCTTTAAACTAGATATGCATTGGAATTTGATCACATTCATTGAAGGCCAAAATGATCCCATAGATCCGCGGGTTATTCCTCATGCACATGTGACATTGATTTAAATAGTAGGGGTCTCTTTGATGTCAATATAGAAAAATAATTTACTATGAAACTTGATTTTTTTGTTAAAGGAAAAATTCGCATCGCTGGAAATGAACCCTTGTATTTAACAACTGAATAAAAAGGTAAGAGCTTTGGTTTGAGAGGTCTCTTGTGGGATTCATCAGGTGGTGAGCCTATTCATGATAATTGGAAGGGGCATTCTTTTCTTGATTCTTGAAGTTTTACCTGCTTGTACCTGCACTTATAACAGTTTGGTGAAGGGTCCTAAAAGAATCAAGAATATTCCCAGTTAGTAAGTTGAATATTACTAACCAGTTTACAGCAGTTATTTCTTTCATGACAATTTTTTGTTGTTTTGCAGTTTTTAAAAAGATAAACTTGGTAACACGTGGTTCTTCCCTGTAAAATCTCTTCTTCCAGAAAGAATTGGCCATATTTGCAAAATGAAAGAATTGGTGGAAAAAGAAAAGAAAAAAAGAAACCTGTTTCACAAGCAGTGGCTCACGATGTCACATGTTCATATGCAGTAGATGTAAATGTTTTTCCTCTATGAGTAAGGGTCTTCAATCCTCAAATGTGTTGCCATTTTATTTTTGCCCTGAGCATCTTTTTCTTGTCATTTTGTATTCCCTTTTTATATTCTCCTTGTTCTTATTCAATCTGACTCTGAAAGATAATGTAATTAACAGCCCTTGTTTCTATCACACAGAACGTTTTTAAAAAAAAGTTTCACATGTCCAGAATCCAGCCCCGTGCCTGATATTTTTGGATACTTTGGTCATGTTTATAGAATATATTCCACTATTATTATTGGGTTTATTCCCTCGTGTGATATTCTCTTTTATGCATGGTAAGACAATGGACTCCATTTGTTGAAAAATGTCCCCTCTTTTCCACATTTCATGACTTCTCAGCAAAAAGGGTTGCTCCCCACTCCAAGCATGCCTCTCTCTCTCTATATCTACATACAAGAGGGGAATGATTTTTATAGAGCCTCACAAGAAATCTGTTAAAAGGGCCAACTTTGATTCTTAGAACCCTGTTTTCTTTGAGTTAGAAATGTTGTGCCGTACTCGTGGGTTTCTCTTCTTGTATTTATGTGCAATTATGATATCCTTTATTAGCATAGTGGAAGAAGCTGTCAGAACAAAATCCCAAAGAACACAAAAAAAAAAAAAAAAAAACAAACAAACAAACCAAAAAAGAAAAAAAGTAAGAAAAAAAAAACCCAAAAAAAAAAAAAAAAAAAAAAAAAAAAAAAACCCACAGATTACAAAAGGGGAAGCAGCAACCCACAGGAACCAAAGAGCTAATCCCTCTGATGGTAGGAGGCTATCTCACCCACAGCCCCTCTAATGTTGGCTGCATGCAAATCCCAAAGTCATCAGTCACCTACAATGTTACACTGTAATATAGGATTAATTAGGAGCTTTTTCCCCAGCCACAGGGTCCTAGTCAAATTCAAAATTCTACAATCATATATATTTTTAAATTCAAATATTATGATTTCGCCTGTATTAGCTTGAACTTTCACTATTTATTCTTTGGATTTATCCTTAGTCTATGGTTTAATCTGCCTATATAACTATGTAATTGTGTTTTCTCTTAATTAAATTATTGATGTATTTTCTTACTTTATTTTTATATTTAATTCTCAAACCTAAACTTAAATGATATTAAAATTTTCGTAAAATTAATTGGAAAAATGTATTTTTTTTGTATCCATGTCGTTGGGCTAGGGTAAAAGACTAAAATAGTCATGGAGAAAGAGGTAAAAATTATTAAAAGGGAAATTTTCTAAGGGTATGTGTCAACCGTCACAAAGGCCATCACACGGATATACTGAGACTTGGGAACCACAAATCTAAAATTCTTCTGCATTGAACTAACTAGTCGCTTTTTTCAGACTGTGAACACTAACTACTTCACCAGACTCTAGCGGTCATTATAAAAAAACAATTTCCTTGGGGAAGATGGTGGCAGGTGCGCAAAAAGTAACCATCCGCTGTTGATATTAGATAACACTTGTAAAGTCTTCATGGTCAGCCTTCTATTCTCGTGTTCCTCTGGGCCCGGTCTGCTCCTGAAAGTCACTTTGGTGGCCTCCTCAACTACCAGATGTAACAATAAGAAAAAAAATAATCATTCTACATTCTTGGCTTCCTACTGGAAACTTATCCTAAAAATCTAGCAATTTGGTTTTTTTTTGGGGGTTGAGAATTTGGAATTGTTTTTCCATGAAAAATCATTTGTTTAGGTTGAAATCGTATTTTCCCTGTCAAAATTTGACCAAATTTTGCCAAGAGAAAAAACATGCCTCTGCATACACCCATAATAAACTGACTTTCATTCTCTTCACCAAGAGGACAATTCTGACCTGAATGCCCAAGTGATTGAGTAATTGGGGATTGAGAGGATTGTTTGTGCAGTTGACAATCCCCCGCTTTAGCACAATGGCCAGGATCTATGAACTTACCTACTCAGGGTCCATCTTGTTGGGTCTCACATTCATCTTCCCTAGAAAGAGCACTCCCAACTTCCAAGTATCCACAAGTGGACAGACAGGGGCCGACATAACTAATTCTGTTTTAGCTTGTAGTGCAAGACAGGTTTTGAAGCAGAATTGTCCCTGGGATGGGATCATGTGGTCCCCCATTTAGGAAACACAGGCTTTCTTTTCCACTTATAATCTGCTGCTTACAGAATGTGTCAAAATCGACTTCACTATTCATTTGAAACCTTAGGTTGAAGACCGTCCTTGATTAGGTCTTGTTCCCCATAGTAGCTGCTGTGACATTTTTTTGGATCACATTTTCAGATGCTGCTCAGAATTGGCAAGGGCAGACATATGTAACAATTTGAGGCTGCTAGATGCAGTGAATCCTCATACATACTACATGTACCTCAAAAAGTATAAATATGTGTCTATGTAAATATATGTGTTGGCAAATTCAGGGGTACTTACCAGGTTCTCGAACCAAGTTCAGGTCAGGTCCTACAATTTTATAGGAACCAGAATTGGATGTGAAACATGGAACCCACCTTTCATTGAAACTGGGATTGGGCAGCTCTCCTCAATTAAAAAGAGAGTTGAATCCTCTAGCTATTTAAGTGTAATTTTTTTTAGAGGTTGATGTCAATATAGTGAACTTTGGATAAAATTGACAATTTTAAAACTTGACTTAATTAATTAATTAAAAAAATTTAACAAAAGATGAAAATTTTGTATGTATGGAATATATTTGGACCAAATTAATATCCATCACAAAATATAAAAAATAAAGAATATGTTTCAAAACTGAGGTTATGAGTGATATGTTTGCATGGAACTTTAGTTGAAGAATGACAATGATAAAAGAATAGGATATCCACCAAAATTTAGAAAACTTGTTACATTTGGCACCTCCACCTAACCCTAATTTTTTCACATAGGATTCTCTTGAGACCCTTACCTGGGTTAAGGGTCAGACCTTAACCAGGTCTCACTATTTTTGTTTTTAAAAAACTTAACCGGTTGTCACCATCCAGTTGTCACTTGATCTGGTTTTCAGGCAGGGTATCACTAAATGTGATACCCTGAGGGGTTCAAACTCTGATGCCCAGCTGATGCCCGATGGGATTTTTGATACCGGCTCAACACTGGTCTGTACCAGGTAAGCACGGGTATGAGGTTGGTATATAATCTCATATCCCTGCCAACCAGGTACTAGTATGAGGCTAGTATTGCCTCAGGTCACACCCATTATAATTTTTTTCTGACAACCTGGGGCAAATTTTCATCCTCTGCTGGATGAGGAGGCACAACCACAGCAACAGGAATTTCTAGCTCCAATTCACCAGACACTGCTCTTGGATGAGGTTTACTAGGGTGCCAAGGTGCATCTGACAAGGAAATTTTGTGCTAGATTTATACTGTTTAGGGCAGTTTTTCTCCAAGTTTTCTAGTGTCTTAACAATTTCACCCAATCTTTTCGTAATTAAAGCTAAATCTTTTGTCAGATCATGCCCCACTCATGCTAAATCTCTTGTGAGATCATTGCCACCAGTGTCACATCACAAAAATGAAAAAAAACCACTGAGGCACATACCCGTTTGGGCAGTTCTCTGATACAAATACTAGTGCTGGACTTTCTGTAACTGGGTTCCAAGTTAGTACCCACTTGTCACTTAAATAGACCCCAGCGGATATTGGGGTGGTTCTTAGGGTTGATAGTCATAGTTCCAATAAAATTAATTCAGGTTAGGGTTGTGGAACCTAAATATCGCTCTCTGATACCCCTAGCCCTAAAAATCACAGGCAACTGCCTTCACTAGAGGTTGGGCCAGATCTGGCCCATCCTCAAATTTTGCAGTCAAAAACTTGATTTCAGAACAACATTTTCCTCCCAAGTTTAAAATAGGCTCCCTCACATGATGAAAAAAACCAGTGCAATTTAGCTGTTAATAACTAGAAAAAATAATGTTCTAATGTGAATCATAGGCCTTCAAATTTCAGCCCCATTGTTTTCATATGGTGGCCTTCAGTTCATGTTGGGACCAGAGAGGGACCTTAACCAAGTTGCATTTAGCACATTTTTGGCATTGAAATTATCTAATTTTTAGAGTAGATGTATTTTTACGAAATTTCCACAAGGGGTCCTGTTATTAATCTACACATTTGAAAAAAATGCAAACCAACAATTTGAAAAGAAACTAATTGAAGAAAAATCTATACACTGTTAAATCCATGTATTTCCTAATCAGAAAGGAGCCGGAGGAATAATTCATGACAATTAGCTTTCTACAAACTTTGGTAAGAAGTTGGAACATGAAGGGAACAAATAGAACATCTATCCAAAAATGTAGAAAATTTCATAATCAAACGAAAAAGTGAAAACCGTTTTTAAAATAAAAATCACAAAGAATTTTCTGTCGGTACGTTAGGTGATATGGTTAATTAACTACTTTTTTGCGACATTCGTTACCCTTTTGGCCGACCCACTCCTCGTGCCTCGCATCCCTCCCAGAGTAGTTTTGTCCGCTAGCTCAAAATACTATTCATCTAAAAGCCCTGCAGGACGCTGGAAACCCCCTTCTGACTTTGCTGCGGTTCCCACCATCACCCCAGTGGTCCCACGGCCCCCAAGCTCCAACAAACCAGAAATTCCAGTCAAGTTCCCGATATGCACAAAGCCAATGAGACAGTACAATGTACACCGTAGAGGACTCATTGGAGAGGCCGGGGCAGGGGAAATAATTTAGGGTTCTGGTTTTCCAACCATGTTGGCAGCGTGTTCCCAGCAGGTTCTTGACGATGTTCCAGACGTGCTCCCTACGTTCTCATGTGTTCCCCAATCTGTTCGCAATAGCACCACACTCTATCCTGTATCTTCGCAAGAAATTCTACCCTTTAGCCTATGTAGCCAGATAGAAGGGAAAGGTTACACAGTATTCTATTTTACGAATGTCCACTAAGTATGTGTGTGTTTTTGGTGATAGGTCAATCGAAGAGGCCCATCACCCATGAAAAGTCACTTTGGACACTCCCTTCGCACCCCACAATTAATTAATACAATAACAATGAAAAACTTGCATTCCAAGAAAAAGTATGAAGAATATTTGTAGTGAGTTTATTACTAATCTACCCCAACGGTAATTGATAGCATCCGTTGTATTATATGTCTATGTATTTTCTTGGCAGTTATGAGTCATGTGAGCGATGTATGTAGATTCTAGTTGGCAGGGTAGTATAAAGGTTGTATAAAGTGGACGATGTGTAAGATAAGGCGCCCCAATGGTATCATTCCCAAAATAAGGGGCCTAGGATGTGAGCATTGAGGATGGCCCCACATTTCAGGAATGCTGTCCACTGGATAACAAAAAATGATGAGCATAGTCATAAACATACATAGATCAGGAGCTGTGTTGCGTTTTCATTTTTGTGATGTAGGATGGGTGCTGATCATCCCATCCCACAAGAGATTCCAGCATGAGTGACTATGATCCCACTGATCATTTACCTCTAATGGCCACAAGTTTTGAGAAAACTATTGAAACCGTAGAGAACTAGCAGAAAAACGGTTGTTTTGCCCTACCCAGTAGAAATTAGTTGAAACTTCCTTTGTGACGAGTGGGTGCCCGTGACCTTCGGCCACTGTGATCATCCAGCTGGACGGACATTTCATCCATCCCCTTAATCGGGACGGACAGTAGCTATAAAAAAAAAGCTTCCCCAAAATTCGTCCCATCATCAAGCCGGACGGACATTTCATCCATCCCCTTAATTGAGACGGACAGTAGCTAAAAGTGAGAAAAGGTAGTCTTGGTCAATACAAAAAAAGAAAAAAATTGATTCTGGGCTGTCGAAGGCCTAAATATTTTTTTTCTGGTCTTCCCCTAAATCCGTCCC
>Ga0116227_10002824_pt1 | contig 39168 bp, 35 predicted proteins | sample S1TSphgellanicum_FD_89693 | JGI IMG/M metagenome (GOLD analysis project Ga0116227, IMG submission 89693) | Host-associated microbial communities from peat moss isolated from Minnesota, USA - S1T2_Fb - Sphagnum magellanicum MG | ecosystem: Host-associated > Plants > Peat moss > Unclassified...
TTTATTTATTTATCCTTAATATTTATTGGAGGCTGTACCACAGGCAAGAAGGCTTTGCAAAAAGGAGATTATGATGCCTCAGTATCAAAGGCCGTTGGCCGGCTGCAAAACTCCCCTAAAAATGCAGAGGCAAATCAGGTATTGCCAACGGCATATAACCTTGCCATTCAGGATCACATTCGAAAAATAGACGAGGCAAAAATGACTCCTGATCCTTTTAAATGGGAAAAAATCATGTACCACTATCAAAAAATTAATCAGCTGGCAGACGACATTAATAGCTGTCCCGCTTGTTTAAGCATTGTGCCACATCCTTCTAAATACATAAAAGAGTTAACCGAAAGCAAATATAGTGCGGCAGAGGCCCGGTATAACGCTGGCCTCATTTTTTTAAATCAAAATAACCGGACAAGTGCAAAAAAGGCTTATTATGAGTTTGAAAAAGTTCAAAACCTATACCCAAATTATAAAGATGTAAAAACAAAAATGGAAGATGCCTATTGGGATGCCGTTTTAAAAGTTGTTGTCCAGCCTGTGATTGTAAACAGTGCCTATTACAAACTCAGCAGCGCTTATTTCCAACAACAGGTTGATCAGTTTATGGCCAGCTACCAGCGCAATAAGTTTGTTCTATTTTATTCTGAAGATCAGGCTAAAAACCAGAAAATAGTTCCTGATCAGGTATTGAATTTAAACTTTGATGATTTTGTAGTTGGCCAAACCTATGTAAAGGAAAGGATAGAAAAATTAAAAATAGATAGTGTGGTCATTGGCGAAACCCGGGAAAGAAAGCCGGTTTACGGATCAGCCAAGGCAAGTTTAAGTATGTTTGACAAAACAGTTAGTTCTTCTGGTTTATTAGGCTTAACAATTACCGACTGGCGTACTAGAAAAATAATCAGACAGCAAAAATTTCCTGGCACTTATATATGGAAAGATACCTGGGCAAGCTACACCGGCGACGAACGCGCCTTAACAAAACAGCAACTTGCTTTATGCACTAAAAAAGAAGGGCCGGTACCTCCTCCAAATGTCCTGTTTTTAGAGTTTACCAAACCGATTTATAACCAGCTGGTAAATGAAATCAGTTACTTTTATAACCAATAGGCCACTGTCAAAAACCAGAAGCAGCGAATTGATCACTGCTTCTGGTTTAGGCTAAAATGAAAGAATATCAATAAGTTTTAACCAGGTTGAGCTCACTTTTTCAGCATCAATATGCTTAATGGCATGATCAAAAGGGGTGAAGGTAATTTCTCTGTTGATTTGCCCAACCATTACTCCTTTTTCTCCGTTTAGCAGGCCTTCTACTGCCGCAACGCCAAAACGGCTGGCCAAAACCCGATCCATACAGGTTGGCTTTCCTCCACGCTGTATGTGGCCCAATACAGAAATTTTAGTATCGTACTGAGGGTATTTTTCCTGCAATACTTCTCCAACTTTAAATGCGCCTCCGGCATCATCGCCTTCAGCAATGATGATTATTTTCGAGGATTTATCTTTCCTACTATGATCTAATTTATGTAGAATATCATCAACATTCATGTTTGCTTCTGGAATCATGATGGCTTCAGCACCAACGCCAATGCCACTCCTCAATGCAATTAGTCCGGAGTCACGTCCCATAACCTCTACAATGAACAACCGGTCATGTGATTCTGCCGTATCTCTTATCTTATCTACAGCATCAACAACGGTATTGATGGCCGAGTCATATCCAATGGTAAAATCAGTTCCCACCAAATCATTATCTATTGTTCCAGGCAAACCTATAATTGGGAAATTAAATTCTTTCGAAAATATGTTTGCTCCGGTAAAGGTACCATCTCCGCCAATCACCACCAAAGCATCAATATTTTGTGCCTTTAAGTTTTGATATGCCAAAGATCTGCCTTCAGTTGTTTTAAAAGCATCACTACGGGCAGTTTTTAAAATTGTACCTCCGCGCTGAATAATGTTAGCAACTGATTTTCGGTCCATATCAACAAAATCATTGTTAATAAGCCCCTCATAGCCCCGCAAAATACCTGTTACTTTAACATCGTAATAAATTGCGGCTCTTACTACTGCACGTATTGCAGCATTCATACCTGGTGAATCCCCACCAGAAGTTAAAACACCAATATTGTTTATCTTATTCATTTGTTTTTTTCTTAGCAAACGCTGAAAGACCTCTATCCAGATATTGCAAGTATTTATCTATATTAAATTCCACACCAATAGGCGGAGAAACCAACTCTTTTTCATCAGTGCCCAAAAGCACATAGTAAGGCTGAGAAATTGTATTGAATTTTTCGGCCTGCAAATGCTTAAATTTTTTCCCTACAGTATTTACTTTCGTTCCTAAAACTTTAGAGTCAAACTGTTCATTTTCTGGCAAGTCTGTTTTATCATCAGTATATAAAGAAACAACGATATAGTCTTCTTTCAATTTCTTTAATACCCTTGGGTCTGACCAAACCCTTGCTTCCATCTCTCTACAGTTTACGCATCCATGTCCTGTAAAATCTAAAAACAATGGTTTATTTACTTTCTTAGCATAATCAAGCGCTTCCTGGTAATCAAAAAATCCATCTATATTATGAGGAATGTGTAAGAAGTCTGAATATTTCTTTTTAGAGTGGGTATTATTTTCTTGTCCGATTACAAAATCCTGAGTAGACAGTGGTGGCACCAATGCACTCACTGCTTTTAAAGGCGCTCCCCATAAGCCCGGTATTAAATAGATTGCAAAAACAAATGTAGCTATCGCAATAAATAAGCGTGGAACGGAAATAAACTTTAAATCACTGTCATGTGAGAATTTAATTTTACCCAATAAATAAACACCAAGTAAAATAGCCAGCACAATCCAAATGGCTAAAAATATTTCACGGTCTAAAATGCCCCAGTGATAAGCCAAATCTGCCGTAGAAAGAAATTTTAATGATAAACCCAGTTCTAAAAATCCTAAAAAAACTTTTATTGAGTTTAACCAGCCACCAGATTTTGGTAAGCCCGTCATTAAGCTTGGGAATATCGCAAACATGGTAAATATTATAGCAAGCGACAGGGAAAAGCCGAACATCACAACAATAGGGGTGAGCAGATCGGTATTTATAGCAACCAATGAGGTACCGATAAGCGGTCCTGTACAGGAGAAAGAAACGACTGCCAGCGTAGCGGCCATAAAGAAAATGCCACTTAAGCCTTTAGCATCTGATTTTGCATCTAATTTATTTACAAAAGAACTTGGAAGGGTAATTTCAAAAGCACCCAAGAAAGAAATCCCAAAAACAACCAGTATGATAAATATGAATATATTAAAAAATCCATCAGTAGAAATTTCATTCAGCGCACTGGCTCCCCAGATAAGCGTAATGACAACGCCCAATGCAACATATATTACAATAATAGATAGACCATATATAATCGCACTTCTTATTCCTTTGGCTTTACTTTCAGCTCTTTTAGTAAAAAAGCCAACTGTTAATGGCACCATAGGAAAAATACAAGGAAGAAAAAATGCGGCTATTCCAGCCAAAAGACCAAGGCCAAAAGTCACCCACAAGGACTGTTTTTCAGCTGATACATTTTTAATTTCCGGATCTTTAACTGATGCTATTGCTGCTGTATCCTTTTTAACTGAATCTTTAACAATTCCTTCATTGGCAATACTATCCTGTTTTGATCCAACTTCTGTAAACTCTACATCATCTGGAGGAGCACTAACCGCTGTAGTGTCCTGAACAGCTACAGCATAGCTCTTAATCCCTGGCAATGCTGTAAACATTGTTACGATTAAGATTAGTAAAAAAATCTTTTTCATTGTGTGTGTGTTTAAGCCTGTGAAATTAAGAATAATTTTATAAACGGTTAACTTCTATATATTTGGTGGCTTAGATTTTACTTTAAACAGAAACAGTCCCGAAAATTCGGGACTGTTTACATATTTTTCATTATTATTTAATGGGTATACTAAACCGGATTTCCTCTGGAGGCAAACATTGCCTATCATTACAAGCCATAAATTCAACTTTCCCTTTAACAATTGTTTTACTCTTCAGCAAATTGATTTTTTGTTGGAAAACCACCTGTTTTTCAAAATAAGTTACATTCATTTTAAAGGTGTCTTCATATTTAACAATACCTTTTGGCTCAACAGGCTTACCTACTAATTTAAAATCTTTTGATGGTGTAAATGTAAAGGTTGTTTTAACAGGGCCACCATCTTTACCATGCAGTGAATACACGTGCCATCTGTCTTCAATGTTAGCTTTAAGGTATAATATTGCCTCTGTTTTACTTATTTTTTTTGCCGCATATGACCAAGTAATTGGTTTTTCTATTTGGGCAAATGCGCCTGCTACAGTGAAAAGCACTAAGCCTAATACGAATGTGATTTTTTTCATTTGTGTTATTTATGTGTGTATAAATTCAATTTCTTTAAAATTAAAAACCTCTGTTCGGTTGTCAATCTCTAAAATTAACTGGCCGTTATCCTGAACGCCAACGATCTTACCTTCAAAAACCTGACCATTTTGCTTAAAAAGCCCTGTCTTTTGATATTTATAAAGCCTTTCTAAGTAGTTTTTTTGTAAAAAATCATATTGACCTGCTTTCACTCTTAGATAGTACTTTTCTAAATGTAAGCATATTTGCCCAATTACATCTTGCAAATTTAGCTCATATCCAAGAATCTGGAGGGACGAAATGGCTTTTTCGGTCAGTATTCCACTAAATTCTTGTTGATTGATATTTAAACCTATGCCTATTACCGCATTCTTTATACTGGTTCCTGTCAGTGTATTTTCGATCAGTATTCCACCTAGCTTTTTACTTCCATAATAAATATCATTTGGCCATTTAACAAGAACGGGCTCTGGTAAAAATTCTGATAAAGCCTTACTTACTGCTAAGCTAACCGCAATATTTAAATAAAACTGCTTACTTAAAGGTAAAAATACCGGTTTCAAAAAAATACTGGCGCTGATGTTTTTCCCCGGAGCTGTTTGCCATACATTCTGCTGTTGTCCTCTGCCCGCAAACTGATTGTCTGCCATAATTACAGTACCCTCTGGTAATGGCTCGGAATTTGAAGCTAAACTCTTTAAAAAGTTATTGGTAGAATCAACGTCTTTTAATTTGATTAAATTTTGACCAACAAATAGTGTCGAAAAAATGTTATTTTGCAAGTGTTGAATTTATATTATTGTTTTTCAAAATTAAATCATTTTAATGGTAAAAAAGAAAATAGTACCCCTATCTACATATTTGTCTGAATTGGCCGTACATGGCATACAAGAGAAAAAGGGAGAGGACATCGTTCGGTTAGATCTTCGTAATATTCATACCTCAGTAGCAGATTTTTTTATTATTTGCAGTGCCAATTCTGGCACACAAGTAAAAGCTATTGCAGATAGTGTAGAAAAAGAAATCTATAAAAATATAAATGCCGATCCAAGACATAAAGAAGGGTTTGAAAGTGCAGATTGGATAATTTTAGATTATTTTGACGTGGTTGTGCACATTTTTAAAACAGAAAAACGCCATTTTTATGGCATAGAAGAATTATGGGGCGATGCTGAAAGCACAAATTTTCAGAGCGCATAACCAAAACTTATTGAATTAAAGACAATGAACGATAATCAAGATACAAACGAAAACAAAAAACCGGTAAAAAGATTACCAAATATTCCTAAAAAACCACAAAAAGGTTCGAAGTTTAATATTTTTTGGGTGTATGCCGCTATTATAGTTGCCATTATTGCCGCCCAGTTTCTTTTTACGACAGATGGCAGTAAAAAAGTTGAATACCGAGAATTTGAAACTAAAATGTTATTGAAAGGTGATGTTGAAAAACTTATTGCCTACAAATCAGAAGACTTGGTAAAGGTTGAGGTTTATATCAAAAAAGACAGCTTAAAAAAGCCAGAGTATAAAGCTTACAAGAACAGCAGTATTTACAGCGCTTCCAGTGGCCCGACTGTTTATTTCACAGCAGGATCAATGGACCGTTTAGATACTGACTTAGCAAATTCACAAAAAAACCTGCCAGCGGGCGAACAGCCCATCTTAGCAGATAAAGAAAGTAGAAGCAATCCATTTTTAAGTATGATTGGAAGCTTTATCTTTCCTTTGTTACTGCTTGTGGGTTTCTGGATTTTTATGATGCGCAGAATGGGTGGCGGTGCCGGTGGTGGCGGTCAAATTTTTAGCATTGGCAAATCTAAAGCCACATTATTTGATAAGGAAAGCCAGGTAAACATTACCTTTAATGATGTGGCCGGACTGGAAGAAGCTAAGCAGGAGGTCATGGAAATTGTTGATTTTCTTAAAAACCCTAAAAAATATACCAATTTAGGTGGAAAAATACCAAAAGGCGCTTTATTGGTTGGCTCTCCAGGAACAGGAAAAACCTTGTTAGCAAAAGCAGTTGCCGGAGAAGCACAGGTTCCTTTCTTTTCTTTATCTGGTTCTGATTTCGTTGAAATGTTTGTTGGGGTAGGAGCATCACGTGTTCGTGACTTATTTAAACAAGCTAAAGATAAAGCACCATGTATTATATTTATTGATGAGGTAGATGCAATAGGTCGTGCCCGCGGTAAAAATAGTGTAATGGGCGGAAATGATGAACGCGAAAACACCCTAAACCAATTATTGGTTGAAATGGATGGATTTGGCACAGATTCTGGAATTATTATTTTAGCGGCAACAAACAGGCCTGACGTTTTGGATTCAGCTTTATTGCGCCCAGGTCGTTTTGACAGACAGATATCTATTGATAAGCCGGATTTAGTGGGCCGTGAGCATATTTTTAATGTTCACTTAAAACCTATTAAAACGGCTGATGAAGTAGATGCCAAAAAACTATCCGCACAAACACCGGGATTTGCTGGTGCAGAAATTGCCAATGTTTGTAATGAAGCTGCTCTAATTGCAGCACGAAAAAACAAACAGGCTGTTGATATGCAGGATTTTCAAGATGCAATTGATCGTGTAATTGGTGGTTTAGAGAAGAAAAATAAAATTATCTCTCCTGAGGAGAAAAGAATAGTTGCTTATCACGAAGCCGGACATGCAATTGCAGGTTGGTATTTGGAACATGCTGATCCATTGGTTAAAGTATCTATTGTTCCTCGTGGTGTTGCAGCATTGGGTTATGCACAATATTTGCCTAAAGAACAATTTCTGTATACAACCGAACAACTTACTGACGGTATGTGTATGACCATGGGTGGCCGTGTTGCAGAAGATATCACATTTGGTAGAATTTCAACGGGTGCTCAAAACGATTTAGAGCGCATCACCAAATTGGCTTATGCCATGGTAAGTATTTACGGTATGAACGAAGCTGTTGGAAATGTTTCTTTTCACGATCCTCAAAACGAATACAATTTTAACAAACCCTATTCAGAAAAAACATCAGAACTTATTGATGTAGAAGTACGTAAGCTTATTGGCGATGTATACATCAAAACAAAAGAACTGTTAATAGAAAAACGGGATGGTCTTGAAAAATTGGCTCAAAAATTATTGGAGAAAGAAATTTTGTTCCAGGCTGATTTAGAGGAGATTTTAGGTAAACGCCCTTTTGATACACGCACCACTTACGATGAATTTGTAAATGGCACTGGCGATCAAACCCCTGCAGCAGAAGGATTGTTGCATGATGGAGTAGGCGATACAGATATCAGCAAAGAAGTTTCTGGCCTTAAACCGAGTTCAGAAAAAGAGTAATAATAAAATTGATTATAATATATTTGAAACCTTGAACTTAAAAATTCAGGGTTTCATTTTTTTTAGGCGATGAAGGATAATACAACTGCGAAAGAACAAATGCTAAAGAAGATTAGGAAAGCACTTTTAGAAAAGCGCGAAAACCCTTATCCACATTTAGAGGAAAGCACACTGTACAAAAAAAATGACGAAGAACTGGAGGTGCTCTTTGCAGAACAATTAACTGCTGTTTCCGGTAATTTTATTTTTTGCGAAAACGGGATTGATTTTATTGAAAACATATTACAGCTAGCAGACCGTTTTAAATGGCGTAAAATTTATTGCTGGGAACCTGAATTGCAACAGTTTTTAGCCCATTATGAGTTTCCTTTCTATCAAACAGATAAAGATTTTGACCAAGCTGAAGTAGGCATCACCTTATGCGAAGCACTCATTGCCCGCAATGGAAGCGTTATGGTGAGCAATCAAAATGCAGCAGGCAGGCGTTTAAGCATCTACCCGCACCATCACATTGTGATTGCGCGCACTGGCCAGCTTGTTCTCGACCTTAAAGATGCCTTTCAATTATTAAAAAATAAATATGGCAATCAAATCCCGTCGATGATCAGCAACATTACAGGGCCAAGCCGAACAGCCGATATTGAAAAAACACTGGTACTTGGCGCACATGGGCCAAAAGAATTATTTGTCTTTTTGGTTGATGATTTTAGTTGAGGAATAAGGTCTATACCATAAATACTTGAATATTCTTTGGTCAACCTATTGCACAAAATTTGCAGGTTTTAGTTATTCATTAAGTTTAAATTTTACAGGAAATTTATATAATATACGAACAGGTTTTCCATTGTTTATGCCGGGCTTCCATTTAGGCATTCTATTTAAAATTCTAATGACCTCTTCATCACATTCATGGCCTAATGATTGTTCTATTTGTATATTACTTATAGATCCATCTATTTCGATTATAAACTTAGCAATTACTATTCCTTGAATATTATTTTCTACAGCAATTTGAGGGTACTTTAGATTGCTGCTTATAAAATCGAAAATATTACCCTCAAATTTTGCAGGTACATCTACAGCGCCCATATCATAAAATTGCTGTTGATCCTGCATTTTTTTGGAATTGCCCTCTTCATTATTATAATTCATTTTCTGTTTTCCATTACAATCTACATATCCATTTTTATTGCAGTCCTGTCCTTCAAAACAAACCTCTGATACCTCAATTCTGTATTTATCCGAATTGTTATTAACAATTATTGCTTTTACCAATCCAAAATCATTTGAATATGTTTCACCAGGTTTAATGTGGTAAGTTAATGTTCCATTTTGAGTATTATCATTACCAACAATCAATTTGTATCTGATTTGAACTGCTTTGGTATAATTATTTTTAACCTTAATTCCCCAGGAATAAAATTTCCCATCTTTATTATAGCCATAATTTTTAACGGTGAATGCTAAGTTGGCATAACATTCATTTTTGTAGCTTTGGTCATTCGAGTTATTTGGCGGAATATATTGTTTTGTGGACTGCGAACCTGCAATACCCGTAGGCCCTTTTTTATTAAGCTCTTTTGTTTGCTGTGCAAATGATATTGAAAACTGAATTGCCAGAACTAGAATTAATATTATTTTTTTCATGGTGTATTTTAATTTTGTTGGAAATCATATAAATAAATGGCATATAGGCCTAAGTCGTCATTTTTAATTATTTAATGCCCTCAATGGCAGTAAGAATTTCTTGCAGTTCGGCAAACCCTATAATACTCTTTTGAAAAATGTCGCCCTTGTATAAAAAAATTGAGGGCAGTGCGCCTTCTGCATTCAGCAGCTTCGTATCGAAATCTTTTGTGTTATTTTCTTGATCATAATAATTCTTGTCAAACACCTGATCTTCATTACTCAGCTGAACCTGAATAAAATTCTTTTTAAATATTCCACTTAATTTTGCCACCTCATTAAATTCATCTTTGCAGGGGCTACACCATCTAAAGGAATAATTTACAAGCACAATACTAATTTCATTACTTTTATTACTAGGCAGATTAAATTTCATCTAACTTAAACACATAAATGCCTGAGGTATTTTTATTCCGTTCGCCAGCTATACCATTCGGGTTGGGTATTGCCGAAGGCGGGGATTTTTACCACTAAACTTCAATAGAATTACGAATGTTTGTTTAGCACAACTGTTTATTAGAATTCCTTCAGCCCGCTTTTGGCAATGCCTTGTTGGTGGCGGTTTTTATTTGATTTCAATTTTGTAGTTATAAATTTTTTCCTTTTCCTTGTCAAAATACATAAGTATAAAACTTGACTTACTAAAATTAATTAATTTAAAAGAAGTAAACTTAACACCATCTATTTTTGCATTTACATTAATTCCATTATCCGTTTTTATAACTTCTACAATTTCTACACTTTTAATACATTTTTCTTTATCAAAATCAACATCATTTATTTTGTATTTATAGCATTGAGAGGTTTTAAATAATTTATTTAGTTTAAAAGCATTTTCAACATCCCTATATTCAATGGGTTTGTTATTATAGGCAAATCCAAGAATTTCTACAACTGGCTTATCTGCAAGTATTCTTCTAAAATCAAGTGATTTTACAAATAGTGTATTAGCACCAAAAAATGTAGCATTTATTTTAGCCGCTTTATAAACTTTAACTTTTACATCGTCCTCACTTACAAAAATTGTAGGAGATCTTCTTGTAATATTAACAGTGCCAACTTTATTATATTTATTAGAAAGTGGTTTAACTGTCATTGAAACATTTAGATAATCTTCAGGAGAATTTACCAATTCGTTGTCAGGTTCTACATCAAGTTTTGAAAGTTCTACATTTTCTCGCTGAACATCTTTTTCTATATTTAATTTTGCTTGTGCTTGTTGTTCAACTGCTAAATTTCCTAAAGCACCCATTAATTGGTTTCCAGCTTGATAAATTGGGTCATTTGACATCGATTGAGTTGAACTTCCATTAGCGTTTGAACTTTGGGAAGATTTGCCGGGGGGCGAGCCTTTGCAACCAAGTTTAGAAATTCTATCCATTTCAATCTGCCAATCTTTATGTTCAGCTGCATAAAATGGGCAATTTTCTCTTACATAATCTGTCCAAGATTTCAATTCTGCATTAGGTGGTTGATTTGCTTGTTCACAAGTTTTTATATTTTTAAGAAATTGTGTCGCTTTATTGTATTTGTCTATGCATTCTTTTGATTGTCCAAAAACAAATGTCAATTGAAATAATAAAATAGTAAGCAAAAATAATTTTTTCATTTCTGTAAGTTTTAATGCCGAGTTTTCAAAATTCGGATTTCGGCTTTTCCGTTTCTTGGACAAATGTTGTTTTGAGTGGTGATCATCCAAAATTGCCACCAACGTGTAGCTTGGGGACCAGGGACCATAAATAACTGTTGTCGTGTTTCCGTTATATTTATAAAAAGGTCCGTAAAACATCCAGGTATGATCTGCTTTTATGGTGATATACATAGTTGAGCCACAAAGCCATTATGTAAGTAAATTTTTGCTTGCTATTTTATCCCCATTTAAATCATCAGCATTGGCCAATACTGCAGTTAATATTTTCCATGTGCCAATGATATCATCATCGTTCACCAATGTGTCTCCTGTTGCATCTGCATTTTTTTTTCATGCAGTTAAAAGCATTAGTGGCATTATAATTACTTTTCATCTGATTGCTCATTATTTTGGTTCATCACCAATATTATGCGAGTTTTACATGTAGCTGTAATAAATATTAGTTCGAGCAAAAGCTTACAAAGTAATATTTAATAGCTTGGCTGTAATTATTCCAACCTCTCCATCGGCTACAATTCCTTTATCTTGCTGAAAAGCTTCTACAGCAAGGGCCGTATTTGGCCCAAATATGTTATCAACTCCTTTTGGATCGTAGCCGGCTGCTTGTAGTGCTTTTTGTATCTCGCCAATTTTTTTGCTGACCATTTTAGGTTCCATATACCTGTAAACAATACCATCAACACCCGAAATGATTTGTTTATCCAGTTTTTCGTAATTGATCCAAGGCACTAAAATGCCATAATCCCAACGCCTGAATGATAGATCAGATGCAATGACTCCTTTTTTTGTACTATGTGCCTCAATCGTTCCTCCCGTACCGTCAGAAACTACAATATGCCCCATTTTTCTTCTTAAAGGAGCTCTTAAAATTATTGCTCCGGGTATTCCTGCCGCCTCATCAACGGGTATTATTTTACCTAATTCTTCAGCATCTCTCGCCCAATATCCCGTATAAGCATCGGCTGATGCCGGATTACCACTATTGTTATAACAACCATATAATTTAGTTGAAACTTGGTAAACCACATAGGATGTAAATTCTGCGCAATCCCAAGGCCCATTGTAGCCTATCTTATTTTTGGGAACAATCGTACCAAGCACATATTTTTGTCCCAATTTTGTTTTTGCAAGGTTTAAAATCTCTTGTCCGTTCATAAATTTTTATTTAGTTACAAATTTTATCCGGTTTGTACCATCACAAGCATTTTCATAGCCCATAAACTTATATAACTTAAAATTACAGCATCTATGCTTTTCTCCATATACCGAGTACTCGGTATTTTTTAAGCCTAATTTAAACGCTATATTTATTTGATAATCAGAACGTTTTATTCTTAATTAAAACCTTGGTTATACAAGATCAGATTAAAGCTCATGAGAAAATTTTTTCTTTGTTTTGTACTTGTAGCTGTAAGTTTTGTTGGACATGCCCAAAACAATAAGCCTGTATTAATAGATAATTCAACCCGCTTTGATATACAGGAGGGTACTTATTATTACGAAGACAAGGGCTTAAAGGCAACTGTTGATACACTAATTAAACTCAAAAAGCAAAATAAGCTTACGCCACTGGCTCCTGATAGGACGCTTAATAAAGGTTTTACACAAAGCTATTGGTGGTTAGTGTTCGATTTAGAAAATACCCTTCCCGAAACTGTGAATTTATTTTTTAATGAGAAGAGCAATGGCATAAACCGTTTACAGCTTTTTAAATTAGACAGTGTTGGTAAAATTACGGCGATGCCATTAACTGGAGATCATTTTAAATTTAACAGCAGGCCAATAAGTTATCACACTTATCTATATCCTATAAAATTAAAGGCAAAAGAAAAGGCAACCTATTTTCTTTGGGCCGATAAGCGTGGGCAGAATATGGTTATTCCATTTATTTTAGGAAGAGATGTTTCCATCGTACATGACGAAGTATCCTTTTTTATACTTTTTGGGGTTTTTGTTGGGATTTATCTTTTTGCAATTGTTTTCAATCTGCTTCTTTTCATTTCACTGCGAGATAAAATACATATATATTATGCATTATATGTATTCTGTATGCTTATTTTTAATTTGGAAGACGAGGGCTTTGCTTTCCAGTGGCTTTACCCTGACCTTCCTGGCTTGCAAGATTACCTACGGCATATTATTGCTTTTGCAGGCTCGGCATTACTGGTACAGGTGATGCAGCTTTTTGTTAACCAAACGAAAGAAAACAGCAAATTATACAATTTGGCCAATGGCTATAAATTTTTGTGCTATACGCTGACGCTTATGCCCATCTTCCTGCTTTTTAAAGCAAACTTTTTATTGGAAAAAATAAATTTCTTTGCGGCTAATTTTATTGCAATCATTACCGTAATCATTCTTATAGCTTGTGCCATTGAAAGAATAATTAATGGTTATAAATTGGCTTGGTACTATTTGGTTGCTATGCTTATTTTATTGTTGGGCATATTAAATTATGTTTTTAACACATTAGGCATTTCAACTTTCTACATTTATAATACTACGGGATTGGTTGTTGGCTTAACTATGGAAATTGTTTTTCTATCTTTTGCCCTAACCCAGCGGTATAATTTTCTCAGGAACGAAAAAAAACTCCTTTTAAAAGAAAAAGCCGATTTAGAAGTTGCCCTGGTTGATGACGTTTTTGCTGCTCAGGAAAACGAGCGTGCCCGTTTGGCAAGAGACCTGCATGATGATCTCGGCGGAACACTGTCTGCCATTAAATTGAATTTAACCGCATTTAAAACAAGCGTAGCCGATTTAAATGAAAGAAACCAGCAGTTTTATGCCCAGACCATTAACATGATTGAAAAAGCCTGTATTAATTTAAGAGAGATTGCACACGATCTGATGCCAAAAAATTTGGAAAAAATGGGCTTAGTAAATGCTTTAAATGAGCAACTTGCCAATCTAAAAGAAACAAGCAATATTAACTTCGAGTTTATTTTTGATATACAAAAAAACATTAACCCAGAATTAGAATTATCTATTTACCGCATTATTAAAGAACTCATCAATAATATAGAAAAACATTCCTGTGCCACAAAAGCAAGCCTGCAGCTGCTTTGCTCTAGTACCCAAATCACAATCATGTGTGAAGATAATGGAATTGGTTTTGACATAAATAAAAGCAAAAAGGGCTTAGGTTTAAGCAACATTACATCCAGGGTAAATTATTTAAAAGGATCACTCTATATAGACAGTAACAATAGCGGAACAACAATAACCATCGAAATTCCAAACTAAAATGAGCGCAAAAATTAAAATAATGGCTGTAGATGACCATAAGCTATTTATAGATGGTTTATGTGGCTTGCTATCCACACAACCTGATTTTGAAATTATTGCAAAAGCTTCAAACGGAAAGGAAGCATTACATCTTTTAAATCACTGTTTTCCTGATGTATTAATCATAGATTTAAACATGCCTGTTCTTGACGGACAGGTTGCTTCGGAAAAAATATCTAAGCTGTTTCCGTCGATTAAAATCCTGGTACTTTCCATGTACAATACCATAACACTGAACAATAACTTAAAAACACTTGGAATAAAAGGGTATTTACCTAAAGACACGGACTCTGAGCTGCTTTTTTCGGTCATTAGAAGTATTTCTCAAGGAAACCTTTATTTTAAACAAGCAGAAAGCCAGGTATGTGCTCAAAATCAATTTAGTGCGAGCGATACTTTTTTAAAAAAATATAACCTGACTCACCGTGAATTAGAGATTTTGAAGCTTATTGGTCAAAATTTTTCTTCTGCCCAAATTGCAAATCAACTTTTTATTAGCCTGCTTACAGTGGATACCCACCGTAAAAACATGATACAAAAACTCAAAGTGGATAAAAAAACTGGGTTACTGAATTTTGCCATTATCCATCAGCTGTAATAGACATTTCTATACATTGGCCACAAAAATTTAAAAACTATTTTTAACTTCGTACCTTTTTTAGTGGATTATTTTTAATTTCGATTAAATTATAATATTTTTATACCAAATACCGTTTTGGTATTCGGTTATTGATAGATGGGTTTAACATGATAAATACGATAATTACTGGTACGGGGAGTTATATTCCTGAAAATATAATTTCCGGTGATGAATTTCTAAATTCAACATTTTTTGAGAACGGCAATAAGCTGGACAAAGAAAACGCAGAGATCATACATAAGTTTTCGGAAATTACAGAAATTATAGAAAGACGTTACGCATGTCCAAACCAGCTGAGCAACCAGATTGGAGCTATTGCCGCACAACGGGCAATTGAAAATGCCGGTATTGATAAAGAAACATTAGATTATATTATTTTCTGCCATAATTTTGGCGATATCCCCCTAAATAGTAACCGAATTGATACTCTACCTTCTCTTGCTGCTAAAGTGAAACAACAGTTAGGAATAGAAAATGCAGACTGCGTGGCCTATGACTTGATTTTTGGTTGCCCGGGCTGGGTTCAAGGTGCCATACAGGCAGATTATTATATTAAAAGCGGTGATGCCAAGCGTGTTTTGGTAATCGGAGCAGAAACCTTATCAAGAATTATAGATCCGCATGACCGTGATAGCATGATCTTTTCTGATGGTGCAGGTGCCGCTATTTTTGAAGCAGAGGAGGGTGAAAACAAAAAAGGTATTTTAGCTCATAAAACAGAAACACATGCACTAAACCATGCCAACTTACTTACCATGGGCAAAGGTGCTCATCCTGATGAAACCAACGGTAATGCCTATCTCAAAATGAATGGGCGCAAACTTTATGAGTTTGCTGTTATACAGGTTCCAAAAGTCATTAAAAAAGCGATTGACAAAGCTGGGCTAACAGTTGATGATATCAATATCGTATTTGTACATCAAGCGAATGGCAAAATGGACACCGCCATTATGAAGCGGTTATTTAAACTTTATGAGCAGGATGCGGTGCCTGAAAATTTAGTGCCAATGACGATTTCATGGCTTGGAAACAGTTCTGTAGCAACCGTACCAACTTTACTGGATCTGGTGTTAAAAGAACAGGTAAAAGGATACAAAGTAAAAAAAGGAGATGTTGCTGTATTTACATCTGTTGGCGCAGGCATGCACATAAATGCCTTTATATACCGGTTTTAACCTCCTAAACGCTTTAATCCTGCTTTTGCCTGGCTTTCTATACTGTTTTTATATTCATGATTATTCATCTTTATAGCTGTATTATATGCCATTTTAGCCCGGTTAAAGTCCTTTTTATCTTCATAAATTTTACCCATTTTAAGCGCTGCATTAGCAGCAAAATAATATTTTAGGTCTTTGCCATAATTTATGGCATTTTGATAATAAGCTAAAGACAGATCGTCTTTTCCTAAGTCATCATAGATTCTGGCTGCGCGGTAATTAAATTCAGTCCTATCCTTTTCTGTTGAATAATCAGCTGTTTTTTTACCCTCCAACATGCTTAATGCCCTGGTTAGATAACCGCCATCAAAAAGTAACCTAGCTTTGAGCAAATCTACTGCCGAAACTGGAGATGATGCCTCATTTTGTGCCTGTTTATCTTTTTCATGATAGGTAAACCCTGTATTTAAAGTCTTTGCTGTATAGGCATTAAAATTTGTTTTGTCTCCTTTTAAGAGATAAATCCAGGCTAAATGCATATAAGTATCTTTTATATAGTTTACCCCCTTATTTAATTGTAAAAAACGGTTAAAATAAACCGCAGCATTTAAATCTATTCTATTTAGGTGTGCTGTTCCTTCCAAGTAATAGAGATAAGGAAAAGAGGCATAGGAAGCGCCTTCTGGTTTTTCCTTTAAAATTTCAATTGCCTGATCATTATGCCCGTTTTTAGTACAAACATAGGCTTGCAAATATGTTTTTAACAAACTGCTGTCCGCTATCCGTTCTGTAAACTTCATTGTTTTAGCATAAGCTGATGGGCTATGTGCTACATCTGCTAAAACATAGGTATAATAAAAAACAACTTCCTCGTAAAAAGGCTCATATGATGATTTTGATATTGTTTCTGCTAACTTATCCAACATATTTAAACCTTCGGGTGTATTGCCCTTAATTCCAAAAGCAGCAAGTGTGCTTTTCAAAGTTCCATCAGGCAGGCTTCCCAAAACGGCATTAATTAGCCCAATTCCTTTGGCATTAAGTAGAAAGCCCGGAAATTTTTTGGCATTTTCCCGCAATAGGTTATTGGCTTTTCTAATTTCCAGCGCAGCATTAAAGTATTCTCCATAACGGCCCCTAATCAATGCCCACTGCAGGTTAATTTCGGCTTGTGCATATAAATAGTAAGGGGAAGACCGATCTGTATCAGCGCTAATTTGATCAAGCCTAGCCGACTTATTGTTCTTCAATACATCATAATCTGATTTGTTTTCAGATGTAAGCAAGTAGAAGTAATCAATATAATTCTCCAATAAAGGAACAATTGAATTATTAGGCTTATTTTTCTTTTCTGCAGCAAGCAACGTTCTTGCCTGGTTTAATTTAAGTTCAAAAATGCTTTTATATGCATTTAGACAGTTGGGCCCGAAATCAAAATTAGCAAATGATGCAGAAGGAACCGTGAAAATAATTGAGCAAAAAAGAAAAAACTTACAAAATCTCATCATAAATTAATTGATATATGCGCTTTGTAAATTATGCCACGGCAAATAAAAGCTTAAGCGCAAATATCCAAAAATTAACATTAAACAAAAAAGGCCATATCCTAAAATATGGCCTTTTTAAAAAATTCTAATGTCCTTTATGCAACTTCATGGGTAAGCGCTTCATCAACAAGAATACGTCCACAATGTTCACAAACAATAATCTTTTTACGTTGACGGATATCCAATTGACGCTGAGGTGGTATTTGATTGAAACAGCCTGAGCATGAATCACGGTCAATGGTTACAACAGCTAAGCCATTTACTGAATTTTTGCGCAAACGGTTATATGCAATTAATAAGCGTTCATCAATTTGGGGAGCGGCTTTATCTGCTTTTTTCTGTAAATCCTGCTCTTCCTTTTCAGTTTCTGCAGTAATTACATCAAGTTCTGCTTTTTTAATTTCCAAGTCTTTTTTACGGCCTTCCAATTCGGTTTTTGCCGCTTCATAAAGCTCAGTTTTTGATGTGATTTCGAAACCATGTTCTTTGATCTTTTTCTCAGAAACCTGAATATCTAATCCCTGGATCTCAATTTCTTTAGTCAAAGCATCGTATTCACGGTTGTTTTTAACCTCTTTTAATTGAGTGTCGTATTTTTTGATCGCCGCCTGGGCGTCTTTAATTGTATTTTTACGGTTTACTATTGCATCCTCCAAATCATCAAGTTCGCCTTTTATTTTTTGGATTCTGGTTTCTAATCCTAAAACATCGTCTTCAAGATCAGATACTTCCATTGGTAATTCGCCTCTTACCTGACGTATTTTATCAATTTTTGTGTGGATGTTTTGTAATTCGTATAAAGCTTTTAGCTTTTGCTCTACGGTTTGTTCCATTAAATGAAATAATTTATGGGGTTTGTATTTTGCTCCGTTAAACGGATTGCAAAGTTAGCAAATTTTTTCTGAATAATTTCAACCAATAAGTTTGAGGTAAATTGTTCAGTTTCAAAGTGTCCAATGTCTGCAATGATCAATTTTTCTTCTGCATCAAAAAATTCATGATATTTAAAATCTGCAGTTACAAAAGCATCGGCTCCTGCGGCAATTGCTTCTCTTAATAAAAAGCTTCCAGCGCCCCCACAAACAGCAACCTTTTTAATTCTTTTGGACACCAAGGCTGTATGCCTAATTACTTTTGCCTGCATTTTATCTTTAACCATTTGCAGAAACTGGTTGCTGTCCATATCATATTCTAACCAGCCCAGCATTCCTGCCCCAACTTCCTGATGTTTATTCTGCAGTTCATAAATATCATAGGCAACTTCTTCATAAGGGTGGTTTTCAAATAAGGAAACCAGTATTTTACGTTCATTCTGCACTGGGTAAATCATTTCAATCCTCAGTTCTGCTTCATGGTGCTGTTTGTTTTTCTCTCCAACAAAAGGATCTGAATTTTCATTACCATTAAAAGTTCCAAAGCCTTCGCTGTTAAAACTGCATTCACTATAATTGCCTATGTTGCCTGCTCCAGCGTAAAACAAAGCCTGACGCAACTGTTCTGCCTGTGCTGTTGGACAATAGGTAACCAGTTTTTTTAAAAAGCCCGCTTTTGGAGCAAGCACCTTAGTTCCTTTTAAGCCCAGCCTTTCACATATTTTAGCATTAACACCTGAGCTTACATGATCTAAATTCGTATGTATTGCATATAAAGCAATGTTGTTTTTTATTGCTTTAATTACAACTCTTTCTACATAGTTTTTACCGTTTAGTTTTTTTAGGCCTTTAAAAACAATAGGGTGGTGTGTGATAATTAAATTGCATCCTTTTTTTATGGCTTCATCAACTATTTTCTCTACACAATCCAGCGCAACCAAAGCGCCATGAATTTCCATATTAGGATCGCCAACAATTAACCCTGAATTATCATAGTCTTCCTGATAATTTAAAGGGGCAATGCTTTCTAGATAATTGGTGATTTCAAATAATTTCATTTTATAAAGATAGAATTTTTGATGCTTTGTTGACGGTAGGATCCACTTAATACGCCTGTTAAATTTTTTAAAACGTTATACAAAAAGTCCGCACCTTAAATGAATGCGGACTTTAATATTGTACGAAGTGCCTAAGTGTTTTTTTGTTTCGCTTAAGGTGTGCTAAAAGTCATTCTTACCATTTGTAAACTTTCAAAAACCATTTTTTGATTGTACTCGAATGCAAGGCTTTTGTGGTTTATTACATCAATCAAAGATCCGATTAAACACAGTCCTCCAGTAAAAAAGTATAATATCCCCATACCAATTTGTCCAACAATAAACCTTTGTATGCCCGGAACTATGCAGAACAATCCAAGCAAGCAAAAAATTAACATATCCGAAGGGTTTTTTCTTTTGCTTGAATAAACCATTAAAAAATTGCGCAGCTGTTGCTCATTTAATCCTGCTGTTGCTTGTTGTAGGTAAGAATATTCTTCTGGCGTTATGCCTGGTAAAGCCATTAGAGGTGATTGATATATATCCATGATGTTATCGGTTTGTGGTTAAAATTTTATGTTTATTTTTATTTATTAACGTATATATTCTATGCAGTAAAATTAACAGTGCCGGAATGCCAAACCAATGTGCCTTAAAGCTATTGCTGAGTTCACCATGTAAAACATAGGCAATAGATCGGCCAATTCCACAGCCCGGGCACCAGCTTTCAAAACCTAAACTGGCTAGGGGGCAAAGTGTAAAATGGTGTTCATGTTCATTTGACATTCCCAGCAACACTAAAGCCATTAGCCAGAAATAAAGTTCTGGCGGAAAGCTTTTGATGTATTTCATCCCTTTCATTTTAATTCACTTTTCAATGGAAGTTTTAACGGTTCAATAATTTTGCTGTAAACTCATGTTTACTTCCTGTTCGCATTTTATATAAATTAGAGGCCATAGCGGATTATTTGTTACATGAATAAGCTTTAATTAGACGAATCTGGTATAAGTTTCGACAAAGTAAGGTATTTGATAGAGCAACAATAAATAGGCTGAGTTTTTAATTGTCTATATTTTTGATTTAATCCATGCTGCCGTAAAACCTTTGCATAACTTTACGGTTAAATATAAAAAAGATAGTTTAAATTTGTGTCTTGAATATCCGCGATTTAATAAATAGATATAAAACAGACGAACGGGTTGCACAGTTTACCCAAACGTTAAACAGCTACAAGAATCCAAAAGTACAGTTAAAGGGATTAGTGGGTTCTGCTGATGCAATAGTTGCACTTTCCTCATACTTTCTGCTGCACAAACCTTTACTTTTTATTTTACCAGACCGCGAAGAAGCCGCATATTTTTTGTCTGATTTAGAAGCCGTATTGGATAAGCAGGTTTTGCTGTTCCCGTCTTCGTACCGAAAGTCATTTGACTTTACCCAGGTAGATACAGCCAATGTACTGGCCAGGGCCGAGGTTTTAAATGAACTGAACCATGATTCGGAATATGGGAAAATTGTCGTTTCCTACCCCGAGGCGATTGCAGAAAAAGTGATTGACCGGTCTGCATTAGAGAAAAACACATTAGAGATTAGTTTAGGCGCCAAATTGGGCATTGATTTTATTAATGAGTTTCTAATTGACTATGATTTTGACCGTCGTGACTTTGTATATGAACCGGGTCAATTCTCCATACGTGGCGGTATTGTAGATATTTTTTCTTTCTCGGCCGACTTACCCTACCGAATAGAGTTTTTTGGAGACGAGGTAGAAAGTATCCGCAGTTTTGAAATTGAAAGCCAGCTGTCTGTTGCAGATGTAAAATCCCTAACCATTGTTCCAAATGTTCAGGCCAAATTTTTAACAGAAAGCAACATCAGCATTCTGGATTATATTGATGCGGATACACAGCTTTGGTTCAAGGATGTCGAGTTTACACTTGATATTATTAAGGCAGGCTATCAAAAAGCCGTAGCGCTTTGGAAAGCTTTGCCTGTAACAGACAAAAGCCAAAATCCTGAATGGATTGACCCGAAGTTTGCTTTTACAGATGAGAAAATGCTTGGTGACCACCTGCAGGATTTCCCGATTATAGAGTTTGGTAAACAGTTTTTCTATAAAACCGATTACCGATTTGAATTTGAAACTAAGCCTCAGCCATCGTTCAATAAAGATTTTAATTTGCTTATTCACAATTTAAAAGAAAATGAAAAAGCTGATATTGTAAATTTTATTTTTACAGATTCCGTTAAACAGATTGAACGCTTATATGCCATTTTGGATGACATTGACAAAACGGCTAAGTTTACCCCAATAAACAGCATGCTGAGAGAGGGTTTTATTGACCCAAAGGCAAAAATTGCTTTTTACACTGATCATCAAATTTTTGACCGCTATTATAAATACAAGCTTAAAAAAGGTTATCAAAAAAGCCAGGCCATCACTTTAAAAGATTTAAGGGAACTTAAATCAGGTGATTATGTAACCCATATAGATCACGGTATAGGAAAATATGCAGGATTAGAAAAAGTAGAGGTAAACGGCAAAACACAAGAAATGATCCGTTTGGTTTATGCAGATAATGATTTGCTGTATGTAAACATCAACTCTTTAAACCGAATTGCAAAATACAGTGGCAAAGAAAGTGGTGTTCCAAAAATGAATAAACTTGGAACAGATGCCTGGGATAAGCTAAAAAAAACCACTAAAAAAAAAGTTAAAGATATTGCCCGTGATTTGATCAAGCTTTATGCTTTGCGAAAAACACAGGCTGGTACTGCATTTTCTCCTGATGGCTATCTGCAAACCGAACTCGAAGCTTCTTTCATTTATGAAGATACGCCCGATCAGGTTAAAGCGACTCAAGACGTTAAAAAAGACATGGAATCGCCTCATCCAATGGACCGGTTGATTTGTGGCGATGTTGGATTTGGCAAAACTGAAATTGCTGTACGCGCAGCGTTTAAGGCCGTTGCAGAAGGCAAACAGGCTGCGGTTTTGGTTCCTACAACCATTTTGGCCTTACAGCACTTTAAAACCTTTTCTGCAAGGCTAAAAGATTTTCCGGTTACGATTGATTACATTAACCGGTTTAAAACCAATAAACAAATTAAAGACACCTTAGCTGAAGCCGCAAATGGCAAAGTTGACATCTTGATTGGCACCCACCGCTTATTAAGCAAAGATGTAAAGTTTAAAGATCTCGGCATCATGATTATTGATGAGGAGCAGAAGTTTGGTGTTACGGCAAAAGAAAGACTAAAGGCTGTTCGTGTGAATGTTGATACTTTAACACTTACCGCAACCCCAATTCCAAGAACCCTGCATTTTTCATTAATGGGTGCCAGAGATTTATCTATTATAAGTACGCCGCCCCCTAATCGGCAACCTGTAAGTACCGAACTGCATGTTTTTAATGATAAACTCATTCAAGAAGCTGTTCAGTTTGAGCTGGACCGTGGCGGACAGCTTTTCTTTATCCATAACCGGGTAAATGATTTAATGCAGTTGGGTGGGCTTATTCAAAAACTTGTTCCAAAAGCAAGAATTGGCATTGCACATGGCCAGTTGGATGGTGATGCGCTGGAAGATGTAATGCTTGATTTTATTAACGGAGAAAAAGATGTCCTGGTTGCAACAACCATTATAGAAGCGGGTTTGGACATTCCAAACGCCAATACAATTATTATCAACCATGCACATATGTTTGGCTTAAGTGACCTACATCAAATGCGTGGCCGTGTGGGCAGAAGCAATAAAAAAGCTTTTTGCTACCTACTTTCTCCACCATTATCAACCCTCACATCCGAAGCCAGAAAACGGTTAAGTGCCATTGAAGAATTTTCTGACCTGGGCAGCGGATTCAATGTGGCCATGCGCGATTTGGATATTCGCGGAAGCGGTAATCTTTTGGGCGCTGAACAAAGCGGGTTCATTGCTGAGATTGGCTTTGAAATGTACCATAAAATTTTAGATGAAGCCATTCAGGAGCTAAAAGAAGCCGAGTTTAAGGGCTTATTTGAAAATGAACCTCAAAGGCCGTTTGTTGGATTTACACAGGTAGATACGGATTTAGAACTTTATATTCCGGATGCTTATATTACCAATATTACGGAACGTTATAATCTATATACCGAACTTTCCAAGCTGAACAATGAAACTGAACTGGCCGTATTTGAAAAGCATCTGGCCGATCGCTTTGGGCCGGTACCTCCACAGGTAAAAACGATGCTAAGCGTGGTCCGCTTACAGTGGCTGGGTAAAAAATTAGGTTTCGAAAAAATCAGTTTTAAGAAAAACACATTGCGCGGATATTTTTTAAGTGATAAGCAGTCTGCTTATTTTGATTCAAATACATTTACTAAGATTTTAACTTTTGCACAAAATCATCCAAGAATTTGTAATTTAAAAGAGGTTAAAAATACTTTACGGATTGCTTTTGATCAAGTGAACACAGTAGAAGAAGCCATTCAAACTTTAGAGCTTATCGATTAAAAATGTTAATTGAGTCAACAAACTGACCCAATTAACGTTTTTTGTTTACATTTGATTTATGGAAAATCAGATTGCTCGATATTTAAAGCCTGTTATCCTTAGTAAAATAGGCAAAAACAAAGTTATTCTTCTCTTTGGAACAAGAAGAGCAGGGAAAACTTGGCTTATTGAAGAATAGTATAAATGTTAGATCCAACCTTATTGCTTGATTTAGTAAATATGCAAATGCCATACGGAAAATACAAAGGCTATTTAATTTGCAACATTCCGGAAAGTTACTTGCTTTGGTATAAGGAAAAAGGGTTTCCTAAGGGAAAATTAGGCAATCTGCTGGCAACAATGTTCGAAATTAGAATAAATGGGCTAGAGTATTTATTAACGCCATTAAAAAAGAAATAACAGCATTTAATTGCCGTGTGAAGCAATCTTTTTCGGGTTAAGATTGCTTCAAAACGTTATATTTAGATTGCACAGCTGTCATCATCACAAATTGTATCCTTGTTTTTATTTAATGACATAATTGCAGTTTTAGGCTGGGCTTCTTTCCATTCTTCAAAACTTTTAGACAGTGCCTCTTCAAAAGCTTCTACAGGTTGAGCGCCTGAAACACCATACTTTCTGTCCATTACAAAATAGGGAACACCGCGGATGCCCAGATTTTGACTTTCATAAATATCATAACGAACGGCTTCTGCAAAATCATTGCTTTTTAAAACATGTTCTGCTTCCGTTCTGTCCAATCCTATTTCAACAGCTAAAGCCAATAAAACAGGCAGCTCACCGATATTTTGTCCATTCACAAAATGTGCTTCAAAAAGTTTTTCCTCTGCCAGATCCTGAAGATTGTGCTTCGCTGCCAAATGAATTAACCGGTGTGCATCAAATGTATTTGCAGGAATATTTTGATCAAAATTAATGGTTAAGCCCGCGTGCATTGCCATGTCAGAAACCTGTTTCGTCATTGCCTTTGCCTGCTCAACAGGCATGCCTTTACTTCTTGATAAGTAATCGTATACCGTTTCGTTATTCGGATTGTGATATTCAGGATTTAGCTGATAGCTCTTCCAAACCACCTCAACTTCATCTTTAAATGGCAATTTATCAATCGCCTGCTCAAAATGGCGTTTACCGATATAGCAAAACGGGCACATCACATCCGACCAAATTTCTACTTTCATAAAACAAAGCTATATGCTTTATAATAAATCAAGGTAAAAACAAAGTAATAATAACTAAAATGCTTTTGGCTTAGCTGTGCAATAGTAAATACAGCCATCATTAAACTGATGCAGTACTTTCATATCCCTTTTTGCTTCTACCTCTTTTAGTCCTAAAAGGTCTATATTTTCTTCGTTATTAAACCAAACCAAGTAGAAAGTTTCTTCATTATCAAATTCACGTACATCTTCTTTATACTTTCTTTCCGGCAAATTTATTGCTGGCGCATTGGTATAAAAATAAATGGCCTGACTGGCATTGGAATAAACACTCCATTCCTGTTGTGTTAATATTTGTTTGTTCTGTTTCAAAAAATGGATCAGGGATGATTCTTTCCATGAATCATCTGTATACCCACCAATGCCACCTTCATTTGCATTTTTATAGGTTTTGGCATCGGTTTTTAATTGAGCCATAACAAAAAACAGTACAACAAAAACATTAACCCTTTTTAAAACCCTAAAACGTTCAATACTTTGAACTTTGTACATTAAAGCGCTAACCACAGCAACAAAGGGTATAAACAAAGGCGCTAACAGCCTGCTATTAATCGGTTCATATCTAGATATGCTTGATGATACGACCATAAAAAACCCATAAACCAAAAAGAACCCGCAAGCAATATAAACATGGTCTTTTTGTTTGTTTTTTATAATCAGCATGATGAACAAGAAAACAAAGGCACTTAAAATAATGATGGCAACCGCGATAGATAGCCCACTACTGGTTTTAAAAAAGGCAAACCAGTCTATAAAAACATCGCCAAACAAACTAATATTTTTAAAAAACGGGGTAACGCTTGGCTGTCTTTTACCGGTTAGCACACCTGTGGCCAGATGATTCCGAACGAGGTTAAAAGCTAAAGGAAAAATGCTGATTAGACCAAATAGCAAACAGTCTGCAACCCGTTTTCTAAACTGTTTTTGCCGATCAATAAACAGCAGCAATAAGCCGGTACCCAAAACGGTAACTGCAGCATAGCGTGTTATACAGGCCATGGAAACCACAATTGCGCTTAATACTAAAAAGGTTGTTTTATTGGTGTTTAAATATTGGTTAAATAGAATGATAAACCCTATTATCAAAAAAATAAAAAGTGTTTCCGACCAAAGCATCGTGTATACATCTAATAAACCGATGCTAAATACAATCCACAACAAGGTGGCAACTTTTAACCAATGGCTTACTTTGATAATTTTTGCGCTAAAATAAACAGTAAGCGCAAATAAAAACGCATTTATATATGGTGCGATTGAGACAATGTCTTTTCTGGAGACCGCCATAAAACCGCTCAGGAAAGTCGGGTAAAATAATGGGAAAAGCACAAAAGGGCGGTCATTGTATCCGGTAAAACCATAACCCGCTGTTAGGTTCCGCGCTACAGAAACATAAGCTATAGAATCCGGTGAAACCCCTATCCCTCCATGATTTGTATAGAACAAGATGGCAATAAATGCAATGAATGACAACAACAAATACCAAGCCTGATCAATAAGCGCCTTTTTTTTCATGGGGCCGTAAAATTAAAACAATTACCCAATAACATATGCTACTGATACAACTGGTTAAAAAGTAATTTAAAGGTACCATGTGTTTGCGCCCTAAAAGTAATTTCAGGGCCAAAAGCCAATAATTTTCCCTTACCCACAGGGGCCTCGAAAGCCGTTATGCCATCTTGTAAATAAATTTGCCCCCATGCCCATCCACTTCGTAAAGAGGTTGCGGAATTAAACCACATTAAAGGTTTAATTTTTCCTAAGGCCGCCGCATTATCCGTCAGCTTAAAAACAGGGCTATTATCAAAATAAACATCCGCTTCTTTTTCCATTCCCCAGTTTGCCTGCGCTGTGGTATCCACCCTTACCTTTAGTACACTGCCTGGAATATAATATTTTTCTGCAGGCAGTTTTTTTTCAGCTCCATTAATAATTTCGACCATTGCATTGCGCACAGGAAGCTGTAGATGATATGCCAAATTTGTACTGCTTCCAATGGTTACAATATGGCCACCCTCTGTCAAAAACTTTTTCAACTGCGGTATAGACGTTTTTGCAGTAATTTTGCCTATTCGGCCTTTATATTCATCGGGCGTATCTTCTGTTTTTGGTGTTAGCCTTCCGCCTGTTTCCGAAGCCTGCACACTAGGAATTGCGCCACCCACAAAAACAATTACATCATATTTATTTTTTAAATCTCCAGCATCAATATCCTTTGGATAAATAACATCTGCATTAAAATGGTACTGTTCCATTAAAAACCTGATCCAACCCGAAGGCATTGAGCCCCCATATACATCCCAAATGGCAATGCGCGAAGGTGTAACTTTTACTTTGTTTTGTGGAGTGGCCGATACATTCGTTTTTATATTTGCTGTTTCTAATATGCTTTTTGCTGTACTTGATGCGGGTACATAGAAATCGCCTTTATTAACTGTTCTATAAACAGGCTGTTTATGCTTTAATAAATCGTTTACCGCCCGGTAAGTATCATTTTGACCTGCGTTTAAAATATAACCTGCACCTGTGGCAACTGTATTTTCGGGTTTAATTATTTCTCCATAAGGATTCCGTTCAAAAGGTCCAGTAAAATCATCCAGTAAGCGGTCAAACTTTACGTTCATTAAATATGCCAAAGTCCAGCCCGCAGCATCATAAGGTGGAATAGGCGCTCCGCCTTCATATTTGAAATCATTTGGATGGTCCTGTGGTTCGAACATATCCAAAACATGTGGCCTGAATGCCTGGTCTGTTTTAACTACATAACTTCCCGCCGGGTATGTTTTTCCTGCAACCGTAAAGCTTGATGTTGCCTTTTGCACAATAATACCGCTCTTAATTAGGGCATTTAAAAATTTTATTGCAGTATTAAAATCCGGCTGATCTTTAGATATAATGTAACCTCTGGGGTCACGGTTAGCTGGCGCCTTCATCACCGTATCAAAATATTTAACATTTAACTGCTTTCTTAAAACAACTTCCCCATCATTATCTGCAATGCCTTTTTCATTTTTAGCCGCAGCATTTATGGCTTCAATTTTTTTAGGAGAAAATGACCAGGTATCTTTTCTGCCTTTTTCTATAGAATTTCTACCCATATGGTAAATATTATAAAGGAGTTCATCCCGGTAGCGCTGTGCATACCCTAAAACGGCATAGTTTAATGATACAGAATAATCAATTGCATTTTTAAAATACCATTTTCTAGGGGTAATTGGATTTGGGGAATCCCCATTTGGCAATAGCCTTGACGGAACAAGCGGAATCTCTGATGGGTTTGGTCCGCCTACAATTTCAGTGAGCAAACCAATCATGTTATGAAAATAAGTGACTGTACGTAAACCGCCATTATACCAGGTAGAGTATACTGAACCGCCTCTTTGCGTATATCCTGGCTTATTTTCATTGTTCATTCTGTTGTGCATGGCTGCACCAACAGCATCCAAGCTGGTTAAAATGGTTGGATCAAAAACGTAGTTAAAAGGATCACGGTAGGGAGGCCCCGCCAAAACAGTCCCTGCAGGTCCTGCTTGGTGGTGGTTATACATAATTTGTGGCAACCACTCTATAAATAACTGACGGGAAATATTTTGTGTTTCTTTTAAATTCATCATATAAAAATCACGGTTATTATCATGACCCGCATATTTTTCATATAACCTCGGTATATTGGCCAGCACCCTTTTTTTGGGATCTTTTTCCCTCATATACCAATTGCTCACCAGTTCCTGTCCATCTGGATTGGCATGGGTAAACAGGATAATTACATTATCCAAAATACGTTTAGTTTCTTCGTCTTTCCTGCTGGCAAGCTCATAAACCGTTTGTATGAGCTGATGTGTTCCAACCACTTCATTTGCATGTAAACCTCCGTCAATCCACACAACCGCCTTGCCTTCCTGCGCTAAAGCTTTAGCTTGTCCAGGTTCAATTTCTGCATGAGCCAACTGTTGAGCAATCTTTTTAAACCGTGCAAGATTTTTTAAATTTTCGGGAGATGAAACAATCAGCATATATTGTGTTCTGCCTTCTTCCGTTTGGCCAATATCGGTTAATTTAACCCGATTTGAAGTTTCGGCTACCTTTTTAAAATAACCTTCGGTTTGTGTATATGTGGCAAGCTGATAGTCATCTCCGATGTTAAACCCAAAATAAGATTTAGGTGTTGGTACCTCTTGTGCAATTGCGGCAGATGCCGTTAAAACTAAAAAGATCAGACTTAGCTTTTTAATGCTTGTTTTTATCATGACAGAAATATTTGATGGCTGTTCAAATATAGAACAGAAAAGGGATTTAAAATAATGCTTGCTTAATTTTAGATTTTATATGAATGTTTTAATAAGTTGAGTATACATTTTACATCTAATTTCTCCATTGTTATTCTATATATTTGCAATGATATAAGTTCTTAACTTTATTTTATCAACCGGCAATGGTTTTACATAATTGTAAATTAATAGGGAATCGTGTGCAAATCACGAACTGTCGCGCAACTGTAAGTCTTGTCTTTTTATAAAAGACAACAATTTTATCATTAAGCCACTGTATTATACATATGGGAAGGCGGTAAAAATGGAGACAAGTCAGGAGACCTGCCATTATCGAATTGACGGTGCTTTCGCGTTATAAAGCAATTGGTCTGGTCTGATAGGTACTGTAAAACCCATTTTATAATCAGCTTAATTTAAGCTTGTAATGGTTCTTTGTGCCTTAACCTTTCCTTTTTAATTTTTCGCAATGGCATTTTAAATACAGTATAAGAGCTTTTAAATGATTTATTCACTTAATCTTTAAAAGAAATGCTAACGCAAAATCTTGGCTATCCGCGTATTGGTAGCAACAGGGAGTTAAAAAAAATCTGCGAAAATTATTGGGCAGGTAAAACGGGGTACAAAAATGTGCTTCAGGTAGGCAAAAACATCCGTCGCGAAAACTGGGAACTCCAAAAAACAGCTGGAATTGATGTAATTCCGTCAAATGATTTTTCTTTTTATGATCAGGTACTTGACCATTCACTCATGTTTGGCGCTATTCCAAAAAGGTATAATGAAGTCATCTTAAAAAAGGAAAATACTGAGCTCGATCTTTATTTCGCAATGGCCAGAGGTTATCAAAAAGATGGGCTGGATATTGTAGCCATGGAAATGACAAAATGGTTTGATACCAATTACCATTACATTGTTCCTGAGTTTTATCAAAATCAAACCTTTAAATTGTTCTCAACAAAAATTATTGATGAGTTTTATGAAGCGAAACAACTTGACATATTAACTAAACCGGTCATCATCGGCCCGGTGTCCTATTTATTGTTGGGCAAAGAAAAAGAAACAGGTTTTGAAAAAATAGATCTGATTAAAAATATATTACCGGTATACCTTGATATTTTAACCAGACTTAATGCTTTACATGTAGAATATGTACAGTTTGATGAACCTTTTTTAACATTAGATTTAACTGAAAAAGAAAGAAAAGCATATGATTATGTATATAAAGAAATTAGAAAAGCTTTTCCGAGGTTAAAAATAATTTTGGCTACTTATTTTGAGGGGCTAGGAAATAATTTAGAGCTGGCAATCGCTCTTCCTGTAACCGTTTTGCACATTGACTTAGTGAGGTCACCGGAACAGATTGATCAAGTAACGGCTGCGTTGGATGCTAAAACAATTCTGTCTTTAGGCTTGATTGACGGTCGGAACATCTGGAAAAACGATTTTGAAAATACGCTTTCAATTATTAAAAACACAACGAGTAAACTGGGTAAAGACCGGGTTTGGATTGCACCGTCCTGCTCTTTAATTCATGCTCCTGTTGATTTAAACCAGGAGACAAACGAGCGGGATTTAACTGTAGAGGTTAAGCAATGGCTGGCTTTTGCGAGGCAGAAAATCGAAGAGCTTGTTGTATTAAAACAGTTGGCCAATGATGAAAATTCAATTTCCACAGAACGAAAATTTATAGAAAATAAAACTGCTCATCAAAACAGAAAAACTTCAGCACTCATCCATAATAAAAATGTAAAAGATCGAGTTGAAGCGATTGAAGATAAAGATCATGTGCGGTTAAACGCCTATTCATCAAGAAAAATTAAACAGGAAAAACTAAACTTACCTGCATACACAACAACAACGATCGGATCCTTTCCTCAAACTCCAGAAGTTAGAAGCTGGAGGGCGAAGCTTAAAAGTGGCGTAATTACAGCAGGTGAATATGATGCTTTAATTGAAAAGGAAACTGAAAAAGCCATAAAATGGCAGGAAGAAATAGACCTAGATGTTTTAGTTCATGGAGAGTTTGAAAGAAATGATATGGTTGAATATTTTGGCGAACAGCTTAATGGTTTTGCTTTTTCAAAAAATGGATGGGTACAAAGTTATGGTTCCCGCTGTGTTAAACCACCAATTATTTTTGGAGATGTTTCCAGGCCAAAGGCTATGACCGTAAAATGGACTGCTTATGCCCAATCTCTTACTTCAAAATATATGAAAGGCATGTTGACTGGGCCGGTAACCATTTTACAATGGTCTTTTGTGCGAAATGACCAGCCGAGATCAGAAACTTGTACCCAAATTGCACTGGCCATCAGAGATGAAGTTAATGATCTGGAAAAAGCAGGTATAAAAATTATACAGATTGATGAACCTGCAATTAGAGAGGGCTTGCCTTTGCGTAAAGCAGATTGGCAGAATTACCTCAACTGGGCAGTTAAAGCTTTTCGGATTTCGGCTAGTGGCGTACAGGATGAAACACAAATTCATACGCACATGTGCTATTCAGAGTTTAATGACATTATTCAAAATATTGCAGATATGGATGCTGATGTCATTACCATTGAAACTTCTAGATCTCAAATGGAACTTTTAGATGTTTTTGCTGATTTTAAATATCCAAATGAAATTGGCCCGGGGGTATACGACATACACTCGCCAAGGATTCCTAAACGTGAAGAAATGGTGGCTTTACTTAAAAAAGCTGAAGCCGTTATCCCTGCTGAGCAGCTTTGGGTAAATCCGGACTGTGGACTAAAAACCCGTGGATGGGATGAAACGAAAAAAGCCCTAATTGAAATGGTTGAGGCAGCCAAAGAAATGCGTAAAAATTAACACAATAGGCTTTGGCATATACCAATGGTATTTGCCAAAGCTTTTAACAGACCCTATATTTGACCATGACATTAGAAGAAAGAATAGAAAATTCTAAAACCAGCATTTTTAAAGCTGTTTTTCCAAATACAACCAACCACTATGATACCCTATTTGGAGGCACTGCAATGCATATGATGGATGAAGTCGCTTTTATAACCGCAACCCGTTTTAGCAGACAAATAATGGTTACCGTAAGCAGCGACCGTATTGATTTTAAAAAGCCGATTCCGGCAGGTACAATAGTAGAACTTATCGGAAAAGTAACCGATGTAGGCAACACCAGCTTAAAAGTTAATGTAGAAATCTATATTGAGCAAATGTATGCTGAAGGAAGGGCCTTAGCCGTACATGGAGACTTTACTTTTGTTGCCATTGATGAAAACAAAAAACCAGTTAGGATTATTAAATAAGGGCTTACCGGTATTTTTATAAGAAATTAAAGAAAAAATATAAAGTCTCCCACTTCAAATAGGCTACTTTGATTAAAAAAATGTTAAGTAAACAGCATTCCGTTAACGCCTTAAAAGAAATAGCCCAACAGCTTTATTGCCCAAGCGGCGAACAGGGCATTAAGGCTGGTAAGGCGATGGACATCAACAATATTGGGATGACAACACATGCCATTGATGCCTTAGCGCTAAAATCAGGAGAAAGCGTTTTAGAAATTGGCCATGGAAACGGTGGCCATATCTCAACTATATTAAAAATAGCCGACAACCTCCGGTACTTTGGCGCAGATATCTCTGCAACAATTATTACCGAAGCTGAAAAAATTAATGCTGTTTTTATGGAGCAAGGACAGGTAAGTTTTAAACTTACTGATGGTTGCTGCCTTCCTTTTGAGGATCAAAAATTTGATAAAATATTTACCGTAAATACAATCTACTTTTGGAAGGATCCAAATGCCTATGTAAAAGAAATTAAACGTGTTTTAAAACATTCTGGCACATTTGTGCTCTGTTTTGCTGATCAATCTTTTATGGAAAAACTGCCTTTTACTGCTTATGGATTTAAGCTTTATGATCAGGAACGCGCATCTAATTTATTAATGGATGCAGGGTTTAAAATAGAACATTCTATGTTAAATACAGAACAGATTAAAAGCAACATGGGCCATCCTGTTACACGTAGCTTCCATGTACTTGTGGCCAGATTAGTATAAAATCAAATATAAATAGGCGTATACAACTGGGGCCGCAAGCAAAAGACCATCAAAACGATCCAGTAAACCTCCGTGCCCAGGTAATAAGCCTCCACTGTCTTTTGCATCTAAACTGCGTTTAAGCATTGACTCTACTAAATCTCCAAGGGTACCAAAGCTTGCAATAAGTACAGCCATTCCGGCCCAAATCAATGGCTGGTTTTCCTTAAAGATAAAAGATAAAATTATAGCAACCAAAACACTGGTAAACATGCCTCCAAAAAAACCTTCCCAGCTTTTCTTTGGCGAGTGGCGTTCAAACAATTTGTGCCGGCCAAACTTTACTCCAAACAAATAGGCTCCGGTGTCATTAGCCCACAACATCAGCAAAAAAGCTAAAGGAAAATGAAAATTGTATTCATTCCAATCTCTTAAAAATCCTAGTGCGTGAAAAAAACAGAAAGGAATGATCACATAAATAAAGCCAACAAAGGTGTATGATATATTTGCAAAAGGAATCTTATTTTTCTTGTACAGTTCCGTTATAAAAACAGAAAATATAAGAGGGATGCAAAGCAAGAGGTATTTGACATCATATTTTAAATAATGGAGACCGGCCGCCATTAAAAATATTAATATTCCAGCCACTAAACCGATATTACGGTGTGGCCTTATGCCTGAACTTTTAACCAGTTTATAAAATTCAAAAAGTGATAAGACACTTAACAGAAGGTAAAAAGCAGTAAAAACGTAGTGGCCTAAAAATATAGACCCTAACATTACAATGGTAAAAAAGAAGGCAGTTATTGCACGGGTTTTCATTTATCAATAATAATATTCACATTAATCACTTATTCTATTTCATTTTTAATAATGTATTCAATGGCTTTATTAAAATCAATTTTATTTACCAATACATTTATTTCGCCAAAATTATAGGCGGCGAGCTGTTTATTTATAATTACTGCAGGTATTCCTGCTTCTGTTAAACCTTGTTTTAATACTTCTGCCGCAAATGCATTTGCCGTAGTGTATACTTTAACCCAATTTTCGTTCACGTTGTGCTGTATCTTTAAAATATTTAAACAAAGCTATGGTTAATATTACACTAATTCCGTAAACATACCATTCAAATCCAATAGGATCATCAGCTTTACTTACAGGCATATTGTTTTTTTGCATATACAAAGCCACGCAAACGGCATAAGCATTATTAACAAAATGTGCCAGCATTGCATACCATAAACTACCACTGTAATAATACAGATATCCAAATCCGGCACCCAAAAGCACGCGGGGCAAAAACCCATAAAACTGAAAGTGCACAGCACTAAAAATGACAGCAGTAATCCAAATTGCAACATGCTGATTTTTAAAAATTCTATTGATGGTGCGCTGAATCCCTCCCCTAAACATCAGTTCTTCTCCAACTGCGGGGATAAGCGCAATCATGACTAGGTTTAAAAGAATATCCCAATTGTTGCGAACAGTGAGCAGTTCTTCCGTCATTTTCATCGCTACCGCCTCCTTGTCTTTCATCCATGCTTCAATATCCTTTAAAAAAGGAGGTAAGACCATATTTTGGTTAATACTTGCTGACCATTCCATGATCGGCATGCTAACCATCATAATAACAATAACAAGCGCAAATAGTTGCCAGTTAGGTTTGTTAAAGCCATAAAATACCTTTGTCTTTTTTTTTTCTGTGTAGGCTAAAACAATTGGGGGAATGACATAAGTGCCTATTGCCGTAATAACCTGCAGCATTTTAAAAGCATAGATATAATTTAAATCACCTGTTGCTATATCGTTTAAATGATCTATAATAGAAAAGCCGTAAAAAGCAATTAAAATCAATACAGATACAATTATTGACAATATCGCGCCAATAACTGCGTAAAATAAAAGTAAAAGTAATTGGTAAAATGGATCGATTTCCTGCTTAACAGACTTAGTAAAATTCATTATGTGTACCTTTGTATCTTTATTACGGTTATGAAGATATAAAATGTCTGTAAAGATAGGAAATATAGATTTAGGGGATTGCCCATTATTACTTGCGCCTATGGAGGATGTTAGCGATCCACCATTCCGTTTTGTCTGTAAACAAAACGGGGCAGATATGATGTATACGGAGTTCATTTCATCTGAAGGGCTGATTAGAGACGCGGCAAAAAGTCTTCAAAAACTTGATATTTTTGAATATGAGAGGCCAATTGGCATCCAAATTTTTGGGGGAGATATAGATCATATGCGTGAAGCATCAGAAATTGCTTCGCAGGCGGGGCCAGACTTAGTTGACATCAATTATGGCTGTCCGGTAAAAAATGTAGTTTGTAAAGGTGCCGGTTCAAGCTTATTGCGTGACATTGATAAAATGGTAAAAATGACCGAAGCTGTTGTAAAAGCTTCACATTTACCCGTTACAGTTAAAACCCGTTTAGGCTGGGATGATGATACCAAAAATGTGTATGAAGTAGCCGAGCGTCTTCAGGATGTTGGTATACAGGCTTTAACCATTCATGGACGTACCCGGGCGCAATTGTATAAAGGAAGTGCTGACTGGTCTTTAATCAGAGAAATTAAACGCAACCCACGTATACATATTCCGATTTTTGGGAATGGTGATGTAGATAGTCCTGAAAAAGCAGCAAACTGGCACATGGAATATGAGGTAGATGGAATTATGATTGGGCGCGCGGCGATTGGTTACCCTTGGATTTTTCGCGAAATCAAACATTTTTTTAAAACCGGCGAACACTTAACAGGGCCAACTATAGAGGAAAGGATTGAAGTTTGCCGTACACATCTTCAAAAATCAATTGAATGGAAGGGACCCAAAACTGGGGTATTTGAGATGCGCCGTCATTATGCAAACTATTTTAAAGGCTTACCTGATTTTAAACCTTACCGTATGCGCCTGGTTTCCGAGCCCGATATTCATAACATTTACAGCATATTAGAAGAAGTAGCCGAAAAGTTTGCAGATTACGATCCACGTAATGTAATGGCTTGATTTTTGATGGGCTTTGTACTTTCATTTAAATATCATGGTAACAGCAATTACAGATGGGGTTCAGGTCTCAGTAGAAACGGTTTATCAGCCAGAATATTCCAATCCGGCCAATGATCACTTTATGTTCGCCTATCGTGTAGAAATTTCCAATCTCTCTGATTCTCCTGTTCAGTTGATGCGCAGGCAATGGTATATATTTGATTCAAACAGCAATAAACGGGAGGTAGAAGGAGAGGGTGTTGTTGGGCTACAGCCTGTCATTAAACCTGGAGCCATGCATGCCTATGTTTCGGGGTGTAATTTAAAAACAGATATTGGCAGTATGCATGGCATCTATTTAATGGAGCGCACATCAGATCAATCCATATTCGTTGTTGACATTCCTGAATTTCATCTTATTGTTCCCTATCGTTTAAATTAATTTAGGATTCATCGTAAATAGCTTAAAAACAAAAGCGGCCTAGAAATTACCTTTCTAAACCGCCTTCTTCTTTTCATAGGTAGATGAAAATAACTTTAGTCTCTATTACGTCCAAATAACATACTGGCATAATAAATTAAATTCGCCAGCGCACCAACAGCTGCAACCACATAGGTCATTGCGGCCCACCAAAGCGCATCTTTTGCCTGAGCATTTTCTGCATCGGTTTGCATTACACTATTATTATTTCTTAACCATGCCAAAGCCCTATTACTGGCATCAAATTCAACTGGCAGGGTAATAATACTAAATATGGTTACTAGGCCCAAACCCACTACACCAATTGCCAAAACGATTGGATTGCCGGTAAAACCAATTAATAGTACACCAATAATTAAGACCCACTGTAATAAATTAGATGAAATGCTGACCACCGGAACCATGCTGCTTCTTAACTGCAACCAGTTGTATGATTTCGCCTGTTGTAAAGCATGTCCACATTCATGTGCGGCAACCGCCGCCGCCGCAACACTTCGGCTGTGGTAAACATCTGTACTTAAATTCACCGTTCTATCTGATGGATTGTAATGATCTGTTAGTTGTCCTTCTGTACTCATCACCTTCACGTCGTATATCCCGTTATCATGCAGCATTCTTTCAGCCACCTCCTTACCCGATAAACCAGAACTCAGTTGCATTTCAGCATATTTAGAAAACTTATTTCTAAAACGCCATTGTACAAACATGCTCAATATTAATACCGGGATGATTAAAATTAAATAAACCCCCATTTTCTTATGTATGTTTTTCATCTTCCCTGTATCAAAAAGTGTTCCTATTATTTGTGGCTTGCAAAAATATAGTACATTTATAACATGTCTATTGAACTTTCTTATTGGGAAAAAACATCTTTTTTCAACTATGATGCTGTCATAATAGGGAGTGGCATTGTAGGATTAAATGCAGCCATTCATCTTAAAAAAATCACACCAAATTTAAAAATAGCGGTTTTAGAAAAGGGTTTTCTACCCACAGGTGCAAGTACTAAAAACGCGGGTTTTGCCTGTTTTGGAAGCATTTCTGAGTTGTTGGAGCAAGAAAAAACAAGCGGGTATGAGAAGCTGGCCGAGTTGATTGAAAAAAGATGGAAAGGGCTGCTTAAACTGCGCAATCTACTCGGCGATGAAACCATTGATTATCAGTGCTTAGGCGGTTATGAATTATTTAAAAAAACAGAAAGCCAACTGTCCGATCAATGTGTATCTAAAATTGAACATTTTAATCATCTGACTCAGAATATCGTTGGTACAAATGCCTTTAGTTTGTGCAATGAACGCATTGGATCTTTTGGTTTTAAAAAAATAGATACTTTAATAGTAAACAAGTTTGAAGCACAGATTGACACAGGAAAAATGATGTATGCACTTTTGCAATATGCACAGCAGCTTGGCATCCGTATATTTAACAAGTGTTCAGTTAACCATATTGAAGAGCATTCATCTTCAATTACCTTATTTACTGAACAAGGTAATTTTTCATGTAAAAAACTAATTTTAGCCACCAATGCTTTTATTTCTTCATTAGTCTGCGATTTAGATGTTATACCCGGCCGGGGGCAGGTGCTGATCACCAAACCCATTAAAAATTTAAAAATTAGCGGTACCTATCATTATGATAGAGGGTATTACTATTTCCGAAACATACACAACCGTGTATTGCTTGGCGGTGGCCGAAACATAGATTTTGAAGCTGAAAATACAACAGCATTTGGTCAAACGCCACCTGTTCAAAAAGCATTGGAAAACTTACTTAAAGAGGTAATTTTGCCCGGTACAGATTTTGAAATCGATCAACGTTGGAGCGGAATTATGGCATTTGGCAAACAGTTGGATCCCCTAATTGAAGAGCTAAAGCCAAATATTTTTTGTGCAACAAGATGCAATGGTATGGGCATAGCCATAGGTGCGCAAACAGGAGAAGACGTTGCAAATTTAGTTTTGAAAAGTTTGTGGCAATAAATAAGCTTTGACCGCTTTAATGCCAAAACCTAAGAGGGTGTTTCACAAACTGTGTCAATAGTGTAACTTTAAACTATCGACATAAGTATGGCAACACAAGAAGACTTTGATTTTGAAAGCTTCAAA
>Ga0116227_10002825_pt1 | contig 39163 bp, 21 predicted proteins | sample S1TSphgellanicum_FD_89693 | JGI IMG/M metagenome (GOLD analysis project Ga0116227, IMG submission 89693) | Host-associated microbial communities from peat moss isolated from Minnesota, USA - S1T2_Fb - Sphagnum magellanicum MG | ecosystem: Host-associated > Plants > Peat moss > Unclassified...
TAAATTAACCTTTAATTTTAAACCTTTAACCTCCTAAATTAGGTGGGTTAGTAGCTAAAACTCAACTAAATTAAACCTTTAATCTTTAACCTTTAACCTCCTAAATTAGGTGGGTTTGTAGCTAAAACTCAACTAGGTGTGCAAGTAGGCTAAAGTAGCTAGCAAACCTTCGAGGGGTTGTGTGCAATAACCCATAGTAGGTACCTTGGCAACTACGATATTAATTAGGAATATTATTTGTAGAAAATGTTGAAATTTTCAAATTCCTCCTTTTTTTTTTCTTTTTTTTTTTCAAAAGAACAATAAAATTGTGAAGGAAAATAGGTAGTCTTTCTGAACTATTCAGGTGCAAGCTATATTTTCACATGGAATCTTCAAAACTAATTAATTAATTAATCAAAAAGCCCTTGTATTATGGTATGTATGAAATTTGTCACCTTTTGCCAAAATATTACCTTGCCCTAGGGTCAAATTCTTTATTTTATATATTTATTTATATATTTATTTATATATTTTTAATGAAAATAGGTAGCTGAGGTGTTGAAAATCATCATAATTATTGTAGGCCATGAAAACAAGGGCTCAACTTGTTGGGTAGAGTGAATTTTGAATTGTGATGAGGAAAGCAAAGTGTGCCTATTGCTCTTTAAATAAGATCTTTTCATGGACATTATTAAGTGTATATATATATTTTTTAAATTTTATTCATTATTGATTTTTTTTTATTTTGGTATAAAAATGCCAAGTTGAATTTTTCTTAATTTAGGGTTTAGTGTTTAGGGTTGATAATTGATTTTCAAAAATAAAATAATTATTCAACATCTGATGTTCATTTAGATAAGGTACTACAACATGCACAATGACAATATCCTAGTAGCTTGTTGAAGATAATAAATTAATAAATAAATAAATAAATAAATATTCTTTCAAAAAATCAACAAATTGATTTTTTGAAAAATAAAAATAAAAATTGTTTTGTCCAATGCCGAAGCTGACCTTAGGCTATGATAATAGTACCTAGTGTGGTTTTTTTTTTTTGGTTGATGAATTTTGATCAATTAGTGAATTTTTTTTTTTTAAATACAAAAACATGAGTGCTTTCTTGGGGTTTGTGATTGCCATATTTTATTTTAATTTAATTTAAGATTAAAACACTAAATTATTTTTTTTTAAAGTCAATTAGATTTTTTACATTAGTTTCTAGTGGAGAAGCCAATGACCTATTGACAAGGAAAATAAATGGGCTACTATCAAGCTCAAGGTAATTTATTTAATACCTAATTTTTCCCCATTTATCATGTTTCTCATTTGAAATGAATTTTGTGTCCATAAAATTCCTTGTAAATTTTGAAAGGACAATTTGCATGAAGTGAGTGTCATTTATTTCTCAATTATTTCAAGTAAATCCAAGGCAAATAAAGAATTCATTTAAATGTTTAAATGTCCTAGGGGTAATAGATATATAAATGTATACATATACCTTAATTTATATTCTTAGGTATATTTTCTATATATTTTATTTATTTATTTATTTATTTATTTATATTTATTTATTTTTACTTGATACCATAGCTATGACTAATGTTTGGAACAAAATAATTTGCAAAAGGCCTATTCTTTAAATAAAAAAATAAAAAATTATTGATATTTGTTGAAATTTTGATAAAATTAAATTTGAAATTGCCAAACCATATTTATAAATAAATAAATAAATAAATAAAATGTATTTCTTTATGTCAGGCTATGCTGACACCTTCACCTAATGGAGGCACATGGGAGCACACAGACTAGTAGTGATCATCATCCACAAGAGGAATTAGCCAAATTTGGCTACAGAGGGGGAAAATAAATTAAATTTTAAAAAAAATTAAGAATCCTTCAATATTTTTTGCAACTTGTGTGTAAAACCTATTGTCTAAATATGGCGATTTCAGAGTACTGTTCAGTGTTTTTTATTTTTTAATTATAAATAATTTCAGTTTCTAGATTTTATTTTTATTTTTCAATTTTGTGATGTAGTATTCCCACTCTGCCATCCACATGACCATTTTGGAAGCAATGTTTTCTTTTTGTGGGGAATTTTCACATTTTGGCAATTTCTTTTAATAAATTTTTTTTTCCCCATCAAATTATGAAAAAAAAATTAAATAATTGCCAATTTTGTACCTACCTTTTGCACTAGGGAGATACCAGAAATATATATAAATAAATAAATAAATAAATAAAGATGTCTGGCAAAATGAACAGTATATGCATAATCTTCTAGGGTGGAATATTCCTCTCTTTTTCTTAGGGTTAGGGTTTCTCTTGTTCTGCTTGTTGCTTGGTCACTCATACAAACACACATTGTCAAGATCAGATCAGAAATGCCCATAATGTTCAAGCTTGCAACTCCATCCTTTTTCTGTAAGATTCTTTTGCCTCTCTAGTTTAGATGCTTGCTTGTTGTACAGGGGTTGAGCTAAAACAAAAACCTTACCCTTACAGCTTGAAAATGAGTATGATTATTCTCGACTGTTTTTTATTATATATGTCTTTTGAGCGCTAGCTGAGATCATGACTGAGTCTTCCTATTGCTTCTGGACAATGTGATAGACATTCCGGATGTAGAATTTTTTTTAGAGGACACTGGAAATCTATTGGAAGCTCTGTAGGTTGCATTTGCAGCTGCCTCCCATTGAGGTACATTCTCACTTGCTGAAACGTAGTCTCTGCTTTTTGCTTCATGTGGTTAAGGTAGTTTTAAGAGGAAGGACTGTGGCTTTTGTTCCGACTTTGCTTGATTCATTGTTTCCAGCATAAGGCTGAGACCACGAGCTCTTCTTTTCTATGCGTCGTAGTTGCTACCTAAGTGTACATTTGTCTCAGCTTAGGGTTTAGGGTTTAAGGTCTTGAGGGTTTAGGTCTTTATAATTGTAGTCTTATAAAAGATTCCTCCATACACAAATAATGCAGCAGACCCATCTGCTGACAATTTGTAGGAAAAAAATCAGTCCTGGCAAAAAAATTATAATCTCCAGCACCCAATTGTCCACCATGTGAGAGTTGCATACACCATTGCAGCCAGAAAGTGGGACATATCACACTTGGGAGTTCATGTCATGTGGGAGTGTATGTGTATGGTTATTATTTTCATGAGCAGAAGGTTGTTTTGAAACTGTCCATGATGTTACTTCAATTTGCAAATCAATTTTTCCCAAGTGTTTAGGGTTTAGGGCACAGACATGTCATGTTTTCTATTCAGATTAGGAAAATCATATGTGTGCAGAGTTTTTGATACTTTAGAATATATGTGCATACCTAACCCTATTTTGTGTGTGGTTCAGGTTATTGATCAGCACAAGCCATATGACCCCAAAATGCTGCCGTGTTCAGTTTTGAAATTGTAAATTGTGTGCACACTTTTGAGAACTGCAAAGGTAACTCTTTCATTCCATTGAAAAAGATAGTTTCTTTGGAGAAGGCACAATCTGTAGTCATGGCAAAAAGATAGAACCACTGGCAGGTGTTTGAAGGATATGTTCCAGGTGCAGAATGCCCCAACCATTATCAACTCTTGTATCATGGTGATGAGATGGTCTGCACATGTTGAGACTTTCATTTTGTGGATGCAGCTTCCTGTCAGAGAAGGTAAGGAAAAGCCAAAGGATAAGAAATTGGGTCACAGCCTAGTTTCACATCTTACATGGGATCTCCAATCAGGAAACCTTATCTGAGCAGGTTTCACATCCTACATGCACATCTCTTCACTCAGTGTTCTCCCTACAGGTTTTGCATCACATGACTCTTGCCACATTTGAGGACTGGTTTATCGGATGAGAATTGCCACATTTGTGTTCTCAATTGGGCAGTGGTGACAGTGTATTTGATTCTTGCCTTAGTTACTGAGGTTTGGTAATTCACTTTTGTTATACTTACTTGTCTTCTCTCATGTTCAGAAGTAAGTGTATGTTGGGCAAACCTATACAAGACATGTCTGTACAAGAATCATGTGATCAAAGTGAGGTGCTGAAATTGACATCAAGGTGAAGACAAGAGATGACATCTTCAACCCTAAACCCCTTCCATTGGAGGTGCCTACCTAGTGTAAGTACAAAAATGACCTCCAAGACTTATGGCTTTTTTTCTCTGTTGGGTTTTGCTAACAGTATATCCATCGTGACTTGGCCAGCTGCATTTTATTGAATTTGATTTGAATTTGATTGATTCTTGTGTAGGGCCATGACTTGCTTCTGTCTTGAAGATGGAACCAAAGCTCATACATTAGAGGTAACACTACAGCATTTTCTCTGAAAAACCAAACACATTGATTTTCCAACATTGTCTTCCAGCAGCTTTTGTAATTCAGCAACATACTTGTAATTTTGGGAAAAGAGGGAATTTAGTTGAAGGTTGATCTTGCCACTGTTGCTCCTTTTATGGTTTATTTGAGTGAGCACAGATCACTTTCACATGTGTGAGCCAAAACAATATGCAGTGTTGGATCAAAACTCAATTTAGCAGTTGTGCTAGCAAACATGTATGCTTGGGGCAAATACAGGAGTCATTATGACAAAAACATGTACACTTGACAGTGTTTGATGGAAATAGAGAGGTTGTTATGACAAACATGTAACACTTGGGTCTGTTTTATACAAATAGAAAGATCATTATGACAAAAATGTACACTAGGGTACATTTGATGCAAATAGAGTGGTCATGAACATGTGTCTTTTGTGCATTTCATTCAAGAAATGACAAAAATTTTACCTTCCTATCAACAAATAACATCACCAAATCATTCTCCATATCAAACATATAAACTATGTGTGTTTGATGCAAGTAGAAAGGTCATGAACAAGTGTCTTAGTGTCTTAATGCAATCAATTTGTTGAAGAAATGGTCAAAATCTTGAAGTCCTCCATTTGAACTATGTGGTTCAAGGTAATCAATATTATTTTTCATTCATGTGTGTGTAAGTGCAATGTTCATGGGAACTTCCAAGGCGGAGCAACTACAAACCTACTTGAATGGTAGGTATCTCTTCTTTGTCATGCTTAGGAAATTGGCAATGGATGGTGCGCTATCTTAAGTTGGATTCAAATTGCCTTTTGGATGTACCTAGCAACTACCTAGGGACCCACTCAAATGGTATCTCTCTTATCTTTCTTCCTAGGGAATTGGAGATTTGTCGGAGTTGGAATATAATTGTCTTGTGGATGGTTGTAGTGTTTTGTTATTTGGATTGACATAATGAAATCACAATAGGTTGCGGAGAAGGGGAACAAGGCTACTTGGATTCTTGTATATGAAAATTGTTGTTTTGTTGTGGGGCATGGTTTTATGCCGAGGACTTCTAAATTTTTAACTCTAAATATTATAGGATGACATCAGTGTTTTATTAAGGAATTTCTCTATGTAGCCTAAGAGGCAATCATCCATAGGAAAATATATAACTTATGGTGATCATCCTTAGGGAGATTCAACCAAATTTGGCTATAAAAAAATACAAATTAAAGTTTTAATCTACCTTCTATATTTATGGCTACTCACTAAAAACCAAATCTAGCAATTTTTATTTCATTTTTAAACTTCTAGAGATTGAAACCTTTTTAAATCATTTCATTTTCAGGTTTTTTATGTTTTATGCTTTTTATTGAAATTTCACCACTAAAAAAAAAAGTTGATGAGTTGTGAGTTTCAATTTCATTTCATTTGGATAAGAGTTTAGTGTTGGAGGAAAGTTAAAGTCATCAAATCATCAAACTTACAAGAGGCCATTATGTTCTCACTATCGATTGGTTCCATTTTCTTTTCCCCGTTAAAGAACAAAGACATAACAACTCAAACAAATCTAAGTTACTTGAAATGTGCCCTTCAAGCTCTAAAGTAAATTGGGTTTTTAAAATGTTTAAATAAAACTAGATAAGGTTGTCAACAATGCCTTACAAATTAGCCAAACAAATTAGATGTCTTCAAGAGCATCACCATTAAGGAAATAAAATTGATCATTTTGATAATAATAATTGATCATTGTCCTCACTATTGTCATCATCTAAAACAAGCAATTTGAACCTTGAGGGTGCTAAAAGGTGTGTATAATAATAAGGAAGCCTTGAATAACATGTTCATTTTGTATCATGTTATTGGATTCATCTTGGCCGTTACTTTTGGGAAATTGATATAAATGTATACCAAATTTGTTGCCCTATTGTGTGAAATGAAATAATTCCATGCCTTGCTATGAACACAAGAAGGAAAATAAGTCTACTTTCTTAGGAAGAAGATGTGAAAGAATCTTGTGTCATTTTTTATGTGTTCATTTTAGATGCATGATTTGACTATCCATATGGAAATTTACTTCATTCGTTGTTGATAGGAATGTCCACAAAGGATTCGAAACCTTTTGACGAAGTCAAATGAACTTTGATCAAAGCTTCAATGTAGGTAGTTTTCAAACATCATCTAGAAATCTTCATGTAGATCATGAGTCAAGTGATTCAGAGAAAAGTGTGGGTGAAGTATTACGAAAAAAAACTTTCACAACACACATTTCATTCCTTTTTCAACATGACATTGTCATGCAATGCATTGTCCAATATATGTAAGGTACATTTTAAGAAAAACAAATAAAAATAATTAACATTCCCGTGAACCAAATTCCATCTTTCCTTGCACAACTACAATATTCCTTCCATTTTTATTTTATTTTTAAATTGCACTTCAAAGTTTGGAGTAAGGAAACGCAATTGAAGCACAAAAAGGATAATGTTGGCCTATACTTTGATAATAATAACTTCATGAGAAACCTCTACTACATAAACACGCCATACATCTCTAGCTATTAGCCACAATAAAATATAAATGCGAGCGCTAAATAAAGATTGCCAAGAAAAATGTAAAATGCATTGGCATGACATAACTTAACCCCATGATTGGGTACACAATGTGCATTGAAAATTGAAGATCTAACATATCTTAAACCCTAAACCGAAATACACTACAACATTTGTTACCCGTCGGTTTTGACGTCGTCCTCTTTAGATATCAGGGCGGTTCTTATGGTTCCCACACACAGTTCTCATAAAATCAAATACCAGGTTTTGACATCTAACCATGGCTCTCATTGTTTTTTTTGATAAAATCAAATAATTGCCCGGAAATTTGTTAGTTCCTTCCCAAAACCAGGCACTTCTTTGAGGTTTTCAACATAACCACAAACCAATGGTTCTTTGATTTTATTTTATTTTTAATTTTTTTTTCCAAAAAATACCTCGGAACCAAGTGTTCTTTGATTCGGAATTTTTTAATACACTCAAAACCGAAAGTTATTAACAAAATCAAAGAACCACCCAACATGGGTATCTACTTGGTATGAAAACGGGTACAAGGCTCGTATTGCCTTAGGGTAGGGTCAAAACTAGACCGGTGTTGAGAGTTGATACCAGGAGGGGGGCAGGCCTAATACCTATATGAAACCAACACTAGTCTAGAGAGGGGATTATGTTGTTCAAGGACATGGGGAACAAAGAGAACATGGAGAACCAGAGTTCTCATGCCTGAGAACAACATAAACCCCAGGCCCATGTGACCTGCCCCCAACATTTAATTTTTTTTAAATAATAATACTATTTTATTTTATTTTATTTTTAAAAAACTGACATTATTTCAACCTGCTACTACTAGCCTAATAATAAGGAGAGGCACCTTACACAATTTTTGTAGTGTAAATCAGAACCAACCCAGAGAGAGGAGAATATTGTACCTACAAAGACAAAGGGAAAAACAAATTAGGTCAGATTTTGATGATGATGAGTTGGGGGGGGGGGGAAGACAGTTGGGTTGTGTACTATGGACTTCTAACTTGCACACTTGTTGGATCTGGATGGATGGATGGATGAAAAAGAATTCTAGTTGTGAAAAAGAGAGTATGAAGTTGGATGAAAAGGGTGCCCCAGACATTTATCATCCAAACCCATCATCCAAAAGATAGTATAAGTTGGATGAAAAGGTGCCTCAGACATTTGTCATCCAAACCCATCATCCAAAAGATAGTATGAATTTGGATGAAAAGGGTGCCCCAGACATTTATCATCCAAACCCATCATCCAAAAGATAGTACGAAGTTGGATGAAAAGGGTGCCTCAGACATTTATCATCCAAACCCATCATCCAAAAGATAGTATGATTTTGGATGAAAAGGGTGCCTCAGACATTTATCATCCAAACCCATCATCCATTCCATACATATGTTTGGTTTTTTGGGGGGCTTGTTGGGCCCTACTAGTGTATAGTAGTAGTACTTAGACTGGTCTTTCCAGTCACAGATGGGATGGGGCATGGTGGGGTATTAAAAACCAACATAAGAACTGTAGTAGCAAAGACTTGGCCTTGAAGAAGCTTATGCCATTTGTAGTCTTATAGGGAATGGTTCAAAATTAAATGTACCATTCATTGTAGTCCTTGGTTAAATTGTATGATGGAGTCAACTAGTCAAACTAGATCAAGGGAAGTGCATGGTGTTGAGTTATGTGACCTACCTAGAGATACCCCAAACCCTAAACCCTAACCCCTAAACCTAGAGATACTTAGCATTCTTCACTTGTAGGGTCCAAACCCTTTAAAGGAGTCCTAAAGAGTCCTAAAAAACCATGTTACCTTTTTCTATGTTCCTTTAATTACACTTCTTTAAATTAGGTATACCATCTACCCATATATAATGAAATAGGTTTATAGCATTTTATTTTATTTTATTTTACAATTATGTTTTGTTAAACCTTGAGAATACATGTTCATGTAATATTGGATTTTATTTAGAAAACTCATTCTCAATAAGTGTACATAGGCTAGGGCATATTTCTAGATGCATGTTATTTGTTAAGTGGGTTGTACATACTTAGCACATGACCTATAAATTTGAATTTTAGGTGTAAGATGCATGGCTTTAGGGAAGATCCTAAGAACCTACCATTATCCAACCCATAACATTTTCTACATATGCAAAATATAATAATGTGTTTACTATAGCTTTAAATATGCCTATAGTTAATCATCTAAATGACCATTAAATATCAACATGCCATAGGAAAGAACATACCAATATCATATATGTGGGAGTGTGTGTGTGTGTATAATTTCAATGACAATTGTAACATCAAAGTTAGTACAAGGTAGACAACTTTAGGTTTTAATAAAGATTTCATCCTACTAACATTAACCTAGAATTGATCTTGGAATGGAATTCTTTGAAGCTCTTGTTCTTAAACTTAACCTTTTTGAAGCTCTTCGATTTTATTTTGTTTTGACATGATTTTTGGTTGTTGCTAAAACCAGTTCAAGATGCCACACAACATTTGAATCTCAAGTGAGACAATTTCAAGCTTTATTCATGTGATTTACTTTTTAAATATCAAGGTGTATGAGGTGTGGAAATCTAAAGGATAATAGTTTTTGTGTTATCGACAAGTAGGTTATCGTAAAAATAGGCACAAGCAACATCATCAATTGAGAGATTCTATTCATGTCATGTCGCCAAACATTTCATTATTTTATTTTGTGACATTTCAAATGTGCATTTTTTAATACCTCTTCAAAAAAACCCTTTGAAATTGTTTGTAGTTTTGTACAACAATAATTTCATTTTCAAACTTTCAAGGTCAAATATCTTGCTAATGATTTTGCAACAAAAAAAACCCTCGTGTAATTCAGGTTTCATACCAACATGTGATAACAACCTAAAAGTTTCCAATTGTATTTCAAGAAAATATAGCTCAAGTACTTTGCCTTGGTTTCAATTGTTATGAAATGTTAATTTTTTTGTCTAAAAGTATCTATAAAATGGAGACTTCAACATAATTTTTTCCTCTTTGTGTTGTTTAAATATTCTTTCGGCATTGATGTGAATGTTCCATTTTAACATATAGTGTTGTAATTAATATGCTTATGTTGATAACTGGAGTCTAAAACCATGTCCATTTTATACAAATCAAATTGATTTTTTTGTTTTTTAAACTTTTTTTTTGTATGATTGGATGTGCTATAGTTTAAAATATTTGGTTCATCAAAATGAATGATGATGGGTAACAAGAAATCAAAGACATCATTAAACATGGAAAAATTTAATAAAAACAAAAAGGTTGGCAATTTCATTTGCCATTTTTTTAAAAGGCACAATTTTGTGTTGTGAATATAAGTTTAAATTTATTACAAAGCTTTGTCTCCTTCTTGTTAATCTAAGCACTATATATATGTTTCACGTTTCAAATGATCAAATATTCTAACTTCAACATTTTGAGTTATGATATTTTTCATTTGAGATCCAACATTAAATGTCACAACTTAGTAAATTGTGTCATAATTCTTTTGGTGTATCATTTCCCTAATTAACATGCCAAAATAAATACATTATTTTCTAGACAATTGGTGCAAAGGGGATGCGATATGAGAATTTTTGGATTAAGCAATGCAACATCTTTGTGGTTTGTGATGGCTAAAACACACTTTCATTACAATCAAACCAAATGGTGTGAATTCAACATGGTCAAATATGTTGTTAACTACCTTCATTATTTAAATATAATATTTGACAAATTGCAAAATTTGGGCACCACTGCACTATTACCAATTTAAATGTGTGTGGATATCACATCGATATTTCTACTAATTATTAAATAATTGATAATTGTTGGCTTTTGTTATGTCTTACAAATCCCAAAAATCATTGGTAGATTTAAATGCAAGTGATACAAGTTGGTGATGATCAAGTTTATGACTCCTACAAAAGAATTTGTTGTTCAACATTATGATGACTTAAATGAGCATCCCTTCTTCAATAGCTTGTGCAACTTTCTCAACTTTGGTCCTACACAATTGCCATGGTGAATGTTTATGGTCTTCACTTTTTGAAATGTGAATATTTTAATTATTGAGCCACAATGGTGGAATATGCATTCTCGTTGAAGTTTTTTAAGTTGGAAATGATCCACTTTCTACAAATTATATGGAAATTACAAAAAATAACTAAAATACACATATTCCCAACCCCTTGAAACCTTAAGTATTGAGAAGAGATGTCAACATTTAACTCATCATTTCCATAAACACATCCTTCCATTCTAAACTATATTCATACAATTTGAATGTTTCCAAATTGGCTATATTAAAAAATAATTCCATCTTTCTTTTTAGCTTGAATGGTCAAGTATATTTCAATCTTAAAGGATTTTTAAAAGGCTAAAAACTTTTTTTAGAGTTCTAATTAATTTTAAACATTGAATTTACTACTTTGAAAATTTTAATAAATCCTATGTAACTCCAATTGCCTTAGGCACTCTTTCAAGCATGACCATGTAACTACAACTACTTTAGGCATTCTTTCAAGAATTAGTGTAATCTAACTTGTTTTAGCTCATTACTAAATCTATGAACTATTTTCATAGATTTGTTAATGATAGTTCATTCAATTCATTGTGAAGATACGATTCTCTTTGTTGAACCCTTTCAAATTCATTGGAAGTTGTTGCCATTTTCTTGAAATATGCAATGATTGACATTTACATAAATATTTTTTTAATAAATGTCTTCAACCCAAGTATGAGCTATTGCTAATAAGACTTGCATGCTATGTATTTTGATATTGAATTTTGAGTTTTTTACTATCAAGTTTTCATATTTTTCCTTAATGTTGTAGTTCTTAGGATGTTTTCATCATCATTGTTCAATTTTATTATTTTTTCAAATCTTGACTAAAATGAACAAACCAATTTTTCAATGAAATAAAATTTGTCTTTGGATTTTGAGTAGTTCGCATTTCCAAATCCTTCATGGCTTTTCCATTTTAAGTGGGGAGGATTTTCTAGTTATTAAATTGTAAATTAATTCTTATTTATTTTCTTTTCTTGTATTTTTCTTTTCTTTTTTTCCTTCTTCTCCTTCATTTCTTTTTTTAAAAAAATTATTGCATTTTTTTTATGTGTTCAACAATCTAATGGCCAAAATTTTCCATAGTTTAAATATTTCTTACATGCATTTGTTATAAGTTGTTCAAATGCAAAATATGTGCAGTTAATGATATGTATTGGATGTATATGTTTAATATTTGTATAGTTTGAAATTATATATTCTTGATAAACTCATTGAAAAAACATTCTAAATAATTCAAACTATTAAAACAAAACTCTTTAAATCCAACACCAATTCTATGTCTCTATCAATTTGTTGATCATTGTTCACATTATGAACATTTTTCCAATGTGATGTCAAAGTTCAAAGGAAATGTTTGAGTTTGATCAACACAAATGGTCCTTCCATGACATGACTTACGTAGGTTTAATCAACCACATAGGCCTATGGCATGCACAATTAATTCTTAAAGTCCTAAAATAAGTTGCATACCTTACCCAACCAAACATTATGAATATGACTTTACCCAACCAAATATTAATAGTATAACATTACCTAGTTTAACCAAATAAATAGCCATACCCAACTAACACAATCATACCTCGTTAACCCAACTTAACCAATGTAACCCTATTTAGTTAAACATTATTATGTAACAAAACACTACTTCATTATACAACTTCATGCTTAAATGTAAAACAAAACCTTACTTCATTATACAACTTCATGCTTAAACATAAAACAATATATTTTGTTCTTCATTCAAGATGCGAAAAATCACAACCATGGTCGTTATTGTATTGCTTAATTAACGTCACTAGATTATTCAACTTCCATGATCTCTCTTGCAAACATCCCTCTTCTTTTTTTCTTTTGAACACAACCTCATTTTGGCTATTAAAGACTTGCATCTTTTTGGTTCTCAAACACATGTACAAAAAAATAATCATTTGAATGGATTTGATGTGCATAAAATGTTCAAATATCCAAATTTGCATGATTTATGCAATAAGCATAAGTTGCTATGATTATTTCCAACAATTATAAACATAAATTGTATCCCAAAAAAAATACAAAACATCACACATTAATATTATAATCACAATAACACCCATAGACAACATACATCATAAAAACATTTATATTGATTGATTTTCTTACAAAGCCCAACAATAACACTTGTGAACATAACAATACATATTTTTGAGGTTTGGTTATAAATTGAAGTAAAAAATCTATTTTGTTAGAATCTATTTTGTTGGTATTTTATCCATGGTATAGGGTAAAACTAAAGACACTCACCTTATGTGAACTTGCTTTATCTTGATTAGACCCGGAAATACTTGTCACAAAATAATGATTCAAGCTTGATCCAACCTTAGACTTACTTCTTCAATGAGTATGTTGCATTTAGAAGTCAAATTCATTAACTACCATATTTTTCAATTGCATGATGTACAACTTTTGCATCATTAGAAAAACATAACATTGCCACCCAAATATCATCAAAATTGTTGCTTCCACATTGACATATAAAGGCTTTTGAATAAACTTGTTGTTACCAATAATTGAATGAGCATAAATAGTGAGAGATGTTGTGAAAATTTTATGATGCCTATGCAAATTACAAGCAAAATAAAAAAGTTTCAAATCTTTGAAAACTTATCAGCCCACAAAAAATGATTTCAACAATCAATGTGATGAAAAGGTCCATTTTGGTGTTAATATTTTTTAAAACAATTAATGATTATTTTTTGAGAAATTTTTATCTCAAAAAATTTAATCTTTGACGGAATATTGTCCAATGGTCACATGGTTTTTGTTGTGAAATTAGTAGGTGGGATGAAGTTTCAATCACCCATTTCAAAAGCAAACTCAAAAAATATAATAAATAAAAAATATTTATGACACATATTTTGTTTTTAAATGTAACCCAAATTCATTCCAAATTGTGTGTGTGTGTGTGTGTGAATATATATATATATATATATAGTCATGTTCATCTTGTGTCATTATGGGTCCATGCATTGAACACCTTATCCTTACACACAAAAACCTTGCATAAGAGCACGTGACTTCTTGTAAATGAAATATTAATTTGAAGTATAAGGTGTGCAATGAAATGGGCAATCATAGGATAAATGGAAAATGATAAACTCAAATCATACAAGTAATTAAATAAGATACCATAAAACTTCCTATATTCACATTTTGAAATTTGGGTTCATGTGTTTTTGCCCATGTTCATTTGGTCTCAAACATGTGAAACTCCACATCATAAGGTGCCTAGGCCTTACCCTATTATGTAATAACAGAAAGGCCATAGACCATGGTATAGGATATTCAAAGACCTTTGGTTTTTTAACTCTAGCCATGAAAATATTATATATGCTACATATTTGCCTAATTTTTGTTTGTTGTTTTTTAGGATGTGTAAGAATTAGGTCACCAATTAATATTTTCTTTTAATTTCTCAAAGTTTTCCTATTGTGTCTACTCCACATCCTTTCTTTTATGTCATTTGGCCCAAAACCCATTAGTGCACCATCCATTGGAAACTACTTATGACTCAATTATGGATAACTAACCTCAATTGTAAACCCTCATCCTTCTCCCTCATATTTCCTATGTAAGAGGATAAACATGATAAGTAAGTAAGCAAGGAATGTAAATGGTTACTATGCACTAGGTAAGTAAGAAAAACATTTAGTGACAACTACTAGGTAGATAGATGCATGTGGACATTTGATACATAGGTAACCCCCATGGTTATATATGGGACAAGAATACAATGAAAAAATGTTTTGTGTCCACACTCCATACTGCATCCATCTTGCATGGTGGGTTGGTGAGTGTTGGTTCACAAGCTAGCCATCATGTGATTTACTCAAAATGTAAGATGTGTTTCTATATTACATGTAAATACATGAAATAAATTTTTTTTAATGTAAATCTAACATGGGGCAAAAGGATTTGTATTATGTTGGTTTCATGAAGAGGGCACATGCTCTAAATATGTGCATAATGAAACTATGTTTTTTTTGTGTATCAAATTATACAAACAGACTTTGAAATTCTAGAATCTTGTGGTCATGACATACAAATGGATATACAAATATTGTACATATCCATTTTGATAGATAAAAATGTACATTATAGCCAATGGACATTGGATATGTTGAATATGGTGTTGTACCTAGCTTGAAATATATATATATATAACAAAAAATACATACAAAGATTTATTTATTTTTGTTAGCATAATTGACTAATAGTTAACACATACAAAAATGGATTTTACTATGCAATTGAACAAAATTTGATTCAAAAAATATCATAATAAAAATGCACACAACAAAATTGACATAAACAATGTTTGTGCAAACTAAATTTTACATTATAATTGATAAAAATATGTGAGGCATTGGTTTTTTATTTAGTAATTTTTATAATGTAATGCCCACAATAAGGTCATGTGGAAATAATTTAGATTTTAATTGAAATTTTTCAAATTATTTATAATCTATAATCTACTTTGATTAATGGAATGGAACAATGTCTTTTCATAGCTATTTTCTTTATCAACATTGTAGTCATGGATGATAAATGACAAACATATTTTCAATACCTTATGCACCACATTTTTCTTCAATTGAATTCAAAGCTAAACTCAATTGAAATGGAAATCAATTCAAGTTGCATGCGATGTCATTCAATATTTTCATTTAAATGCCACAAAATGAACTCATATTTTCATCATTTCATTGTCACTCACTAGTAGTGCAAAACAATGTAAAGGCCAAGTAGATATTGACTATAGCACAATTTTGTATACATGAAAGTTGCAAATATTGTTAAAGAAAAACTTGGGAAACTTCATCAATTTGCAAAAAAACATTTCAACAAGAATTCCATTCTTTTGAAAAGTAAAAAAATTGGAATAATATCACCAATATTGATTGCCAAAAACCCATTTTTTAAAAAAAGTATTATTATTCTCTACTAATAATTACATTGATGTTATTGCATTATTTAAAGTGTTATATCACTATGAGCAATTGTGTTTGTTGAAACCACACCGCCCTGCAACTAGAACTAAAAAAAAACTCATATACAACTTTTGTGCAACTACCCTTTAGGTATTACAACTAATATGCAACTATCCCTTATGGAAATACAGGGAATTAATAAATAGATTACCACATCAGAAAATCAATTAATTGTATTATAGTTGTAAGTGAGTTGAAAATGAGTACATAACATATACACATCCATAGTCAACCATGTTTGACTTTTGAAAAGAATTGCACTATAGTTGCATGTGACAACTATTTTGAGACTATTGTAAATGTGCCATTGACATAACAACTATGTTGCAACTAGTTGTCTTCTCCATTTTGAATGATTTAAAATTTTATAGAAGTGCCTTTTCAAGCTCTACAAATCATCTTTCAAATGCAAAGCCAAGGGATTAGCCAAAAAAAAGATGTAAAGAAAATACGTTTTTACAAATTGCAAAATGTTTTTTTTTTCATTTTGACGCTTCCTACTTTCAAACCTCATAACTTTCTTATTTCTTATTCATTTTGAACGATTTAAAATGTTATAGGAACTCCACCTAAAGTTCTACAAATCATCTTTGAAAGGTAATGTCAAGGGACCAGCCAAAAAAAAGTTGTAAAGAGAATACGTTATTCCAAATTGTAAAATGTGTTTTTTTCATTTTTTTCATTTTGACCCCTCCTACTTTCAAACCTCATAACTTTCTTATTTCTTATTCATTTTAAACGATTTAATGTGTTATGAGAGTGCCACTTAAAGTTCTACAAATCATCTTTGAACTCTAATAACAAGAAAGCAACATACAAGGAATTTTTTGAGTGTTCAAAAACGACCTTTATAGCATTTGGTGGTTTTTTTTTTGAGTTTTTGACCACTTCTACTTTGGGGGGCCATAATTTTCTTAGTTCTATTCCATTTGTGACAATTTTTAATGTGCCATATGCACCAATAGGAGGGGTTCAAGTTTTGTTTGGACACCAAAAACAACAAAGCTCTCCCCTTGGATCTTGCTTTCCCTGAATATTTAAGTGTTCAGTCATCAATTAGTTTACCCTATGTTGTTGCAAATCAATTTGCAACTAGAAAACGAGGGGATTTAACCCATATGTTTTGTCTTTGAATCCCATGTCACAAACTATATAAAAAAGGTGTCTTTTCTTATGTTTTCACACTAAAATACACATGTCATTTTTGGGATGAATTCAAAAAAACTTAACCCTAAAAGCAAAAATAAAAAATAAAAAATAAAAATTTACAATACTATTTTTTAATTCATCTAGTTTTTTACTTTCCTACTTACTTGCCTATGTAAGTAGGTATGTCCTATTGTTATACCTACCTACCTATGGTTATGTATCAACCTACTTAGTTATAATGCATTATTTATTTATTCTATTTTTCAAATTTTAATTAATATGCAATGTGGTAATTTTTATTAAGTCGCATGTCATAATATTGGGCCATCAACAATCATAATAGACGATGGAGATCAATATTTCAAAAAAAATAAAATTAATCCAAAAATCTTCATAGTGCCATGTGTCAAGTTTTAATGGATGGATGAAAATTATTAACGTCAGCATGACGTTATGGCTATAGTTGTAGTGGAGTTACATAATAATTGAAAATGAATGGTTTATGCATAATTACAATTGAGTTGCAATGAGTTGCACCGTATTCAACTTGAATTGGTGTGTTGACAAGTTTTATTTAATCAATTTGATATATGTATAATCTTGTTAACAAAATTGTGCTATGAATTTTTATTTTTTCAAATTTGAAGAAATAAAAAACTAACCTTGTTTAAATTTTCTTGAAGTTTCAAATTTTGAAATTTGCTTGGTGTTGTTGTGTGGTATAGTGTAAAACACTTATTTATTTAAATAATAATTGCTTAAATTCATTACAATTTGCAACAAAAATAAACTACATTAATATGATGAATTAGCTATACTTGTTTAGTAAAGTAGGCTAAGTAAGGTTATACTAGTCTGGCTATACCAGTTTGGTTAGGTAGGATACTTATATTGGTTGGGTTTGTTAGCTCTGATTAAAGAAAATTATAATGGTCCAACTAGATAATTTTTGAAGGTTAAAACAAAAGCTCTACTTTCATAAATTATGAGTTGGAAAAAATGAACACAATGTAAATACACTATGAGAAATAAATATCATGCCAATTTTTACAGCAAATATGAAAAACATGACTACCATGTTATAAACATTATAGATGTTGAATGGTGTGTCCTTCCCACAGGATCAAACCACCATTTTAAATTGATGGATTGTTACTTACAAATCAACATATTTCAAATATTGAACCAAAATTTTCCATATGTACATGAACTTGTTATACTTCTTTGAAATATAATAAAATGCCAAAACTTGCATTAACCAATGGTCTATAGATTGGCACTACACCAATTATGTTACCAAAATTAGCAATGGTGGAAGAAATTTTAATTGCAAAACATCATTGTAAACTTGTTAGGCTATATTATTTAAATTTAAATATAAAGACAAAGGTGGTATAATAAGTCAACACACATGGTTTGAACACACTACCAAATGACAACATACTAGATCCTATATTTAGGTCAATATTCAAATCAACAAATATAGAACTAACAAATGTAAAACACCATACAAACATCACCAATTTACACAAATATGTGAATAATTGCAAAACCAATAAAACAAACAAAATGGACATTGAAAAAATAATAGAAACATCACATCTACTAAATGTTGGAGGGGTAGACATAAATCAATAAGAACATATAAACCATGCAATATACAATATAAATAGTCGTCAATAAAAAATAAACAACATATACAACAACCCAACCTTAATCTAAAGCATGATTCCCATTTTGGTTCCTTTTGGAACCAATTTTCCTAAAATGGCAAATAGACAAATCAAGGTATTTGGACATATGCATATAAAACAACTCATGAAAGTTTATCAAAGCACCATTTGTTCCCATTTTTTGTGTTTCACATAATTCAATGAAAATAAGTATGTTTTATTTAGCTAAATTAATTGTATCCACATTACTAAACATGAATGGAATATAGAATTTAAATAAATTACAATCAAGATATTTTAATGAAATCCTAAAAAAATTGTAAAACATAAATGATAGAACAAATTTACAAAGTTTGTTGTGCCATATTATAACCTTTGACAAATAAATCATTGGTTTTTGGAAGTAATCACACTTTGACACAAAGGGATCAAATATTTAATATGGTAAATTTCATGAGAACACTAGGTTTGAGTGTCAATTTAAATTTATTAATTGTCCATCACCATTTGACAATTATTTGAATGGGGGAAAACATCAATCTTGATTTGTTCTATGATAAAAACATGTTAGTAAGAATGAATAATGCAAAAAAAACTATGAATCCAAAAGCTTGAGGAATTTTTATGCACATTCTTATGAATGTTATTTTCAAATACATGTTACAAGTAAAAGATACCAAAAAAAAAATTAATAACAATGCATGTGTACTCAACAATATAAAAGCTTATTATGGATGTTATGAAACTACAAGTTGACATAGTAGATTGAACATCCATACATTATTGTTGTTCAACAACTGACTAGACCCCTCATTAATACATGCATTACAAGACAATGAAAATTTTCAAGATAAAATGATTAATTATTTGAATAACGTCATTGTGCTTGAAACACCAACACTTATAAGTCATGTTATCCAATTGCACATGATAATAATGTTAAACATGATGACCACATACAACCATTCACCACAAACCCCCTTTATATATATATATATGCCTTTTGCAAACTATTTGAAAATGATGTGTGTAAGTTAATGAACACATGTAATCATCATGTGTGTAACCCAACATGTTATAAATCAAATGTTAATCCTTTAATTTTTTTTGTGGACCTATGGTTTTCCTCAACATTTAATCAATAAAATTGATTTCGACAATGCCATCAGGCTTTTACACATTAAAAAGATCAACAAATGATTAAACAATGCAAATCCATGGATGTTGTCAACATGCAAATGTAACCACAATTTCAAGTTTATAACAACTTTTGGTAAAGATAGTAATTCATTAATTTGTTACATTATAGATTATATCACCAAAACATTTATTTACATTTCACACATGTATTCTCTTTTACAATTTGTAATAAAAAAACCATAACGATTAATAAAAGGGTGAAGTTTTATGATTTTATTGACAAATCTTGTCATTTGCTCATACAATGTTTGAATACAATTGGAAGCCAACAAGAAAAATCAACCACTAAAATAAACAATTATTTGTTATACTTGTTAAACTTCATAACCAATTATGATTTCACTTACATACCTTGGTGTAGTTTTTACCATGGATACATTAATAAGAAACCAATGGTAGCAACCAACATCAAATCTTGCAAATGACACTTTTTAAACGTTTATAATCCATGATTTTTATTTAAAAAATCATGATACATAATACACCTTCTTGAATTGACTACAAAACAAAGACCTACAATGTTTGAATTTTTTTTTCATCCATATGAATTTTTTAACAATACAAATTATAAGATTAACAAAAAAGAAAATTGCCATTGATTTTACAAAAATCGCCTTCAATAGTCTTTATGAATATTAGACACCTAAAATACTACAAAACGTGAATACATTTACAATACAACATAAATAATAGATACATCTCTCCATTCTCAAAATACCCATCCTATAACCCCAACATATTTACTATCTAAGTAATATCATCTTAACACAATATAATGTACATATATATATATTTATAATCCACATAGTCAATCACATATTTTCAGTTTTGATAAAAGTAAACATCTCCACATTTTTAATCATGGTCAAAGTATCGGTGATAGGTGCCATACAACCTTGTCACATTCCAAGGATGCAAGCTCATTGATAGCTTATTTGATGAATTCAAGATAAGTTTTTGAAATTTAGGGTTGTGAATTTAAGATTTATACCTTCACTTGAGTGTTTTTTTCCTCTACATATCTTTTTACAAATATGTTGGGATATCAAAGTTCTTTTTATGGCTCATGTCAACATGTATTTATAAGTCTTGACCAAATTTGCCAACATGGTGATTTCATGGTTTTGTAGTTTCAACTACATGTAAATAATATTTGAATTACACCCTAAATTTACAATATTAATTTTTCCATATGCTAAACAAGTCAAGGAGTTGCATCAATAGTTGTAGCCTATTTCATTGTTGCATAACAAACCATTTTGGAGTGCATTCATAAAACCTCACCTGCAACAACTATTGAAAAGGAACATGTTACTACTAGGTTTGAAGCATAAAATATATTATAAGCATTTTTTTTTCGATGCATGCATGTTCAATACAACCTCCTCTGTGTTATAATAGTAAAGTTTTCATTATTTTCAAAGTTGTTAACAATTAAACCAAGTTGAACAAATACGTATAATGAATATCGTTTATCCAACATTATTTACAAGTATTGTGTAGTGTGTGATTAATGAACTTAGTTAGATCCTAATAACAAGATCATGTACAATTTTTTTAATCATGTGCACATAATCAATCATCATTGATAATGTGTAATAGTGCAAAGCCCAAGTTTTCTAAGAGGGAGGAAGGGGATATACCCATTAAAAAAGAAGTCATAAAACATTTGGAACCATTAATTTCTAGCTCCTAAGCTTTGACTTCCAATAGAAAATTCCACAAGATGAATTTTTTATTACAAGTGGAAAAATTTATCATTTTTCAATGATAAGTGGGATTCCTTTTATTGAACAATTGAAGTAAAAGAGATGAGAGATTATACATAAAGATTTTCAATTCTAGTGACCCCTTGTACATTTCATCCCACAAAAGCTTAATGAATGTCAAATGTAAAGTTCTGCACCTTGTTAAGATCATATCTTTGTCACATTTCCTTGGTAAACCATTAATATGATAACATTCGTCTAATTTTTGTTTGTGCCTTTCCTAGGAACTAACAATGTTTAAATTTCCAAATGGAATTGTAGTTGGTGATTAGAAGGTGCAATTTAGAAATATGAAACAAACCATTTTAATTCGACAAAGAATGGAAAATATTTGAAGTAAATGAATATTCACCTAGTTATAATGCATACCTCAGGGTAATATAAAAATATTTATTGGTTTTTTTCAAACATATACTATAATTACAATAGAATTACAAAAATATGGATTTTCCTTTTTTGGAAATAATCACATACTTTCCACCAATAAATATGTCTACAAATAATCACAATGTACCCAAAATTTCAAAAAACGTGTTTAAATTTGTATGTATACTAAGCTTGTAAGAATATTGAATTCAAATTGTACTAAAATTCTTTTGATGTCAATTTTAAAATGGAAATGTAATGTGTGTGTGTGTGTGTATTGATATGTTTCAATTTTATTAAACAACATAAATTACAATAGGTATATTCAAATGTATCAATATATTCAAAAGTATGTACTAGATATATAATAATTTAGTTGAAAATTAAATTATTGACCTTACTAGTGTTTTTTTTTTCCAAATTTGTGAGGTAAGTACATTGGTGATCATCACAAGAGGACATAACCAAATTTGGCTACAAGTCAAAGAGGAAAGTAGAAAAAATAGGATTTTTCTTATTTTTTGCTTTGTGTTATTATATGGCAAGCTAAATTTTTTTCCCTTGCCATATAGCAACTTGGGCTCATTTTCTCCCAAAAAACCCTTTGTATCATTTTTTTGTTGCCTTGATGTGAAAATTTAAGGGAGAAAAAAAAATTGAAAATTGAGGACCACTACCTATATTATAGTTTTCAACATATTTTTTCAAGTGGTCAATGTAAACTTCATCAAGTTTTTGTTTGCAACTTCAGAGAACCCCTTTGATTTTACACTAAAGTCTAATCATTCATAATAGATTGAAAAGATATGAAAGAAAAAGATAGCCTTATTGATGTGCATGTAGTAAATAACTTGTTTATTCACAATCTTTTATAAGCTATTTCCATGGAAATGCTTCGATGCAATTATATATTCACTTCCCCATGCTCTCATCAAACATTGATTAACATTCATTATCATCTTGCTCATTTATATCAACTAATGTAAGATGAATGCCCTTTCCATCTCGTGTGCCCACACATTTCATAAATTAAATAAAATGGTAACCAATTTCATATAATTGACAATTGATTATTCAATTATGACCCACTATTTTGCTTTCCTTTGCCAAGGGTTTAAATATGTCAATTTGGGTTGTTAGAAAAATAAGTATTTTATTTTACATAATTAGGTATAATTTATTTCTAAATTTCTTAATTACATCCAAACTCAAAATTCCATTAAAATTCAAGTCATGCCCGTGCTAAGGTTAACTTAAATTTTATCTACATATTAAAAAGTTCAAAATAATCATAGGGTGATTTATTTCTAATAATTAATCCCCTCCATATTTACATGTTATCTTAAATACCTAATTGTTAGTTCATAAATATCTTCCCAAGTAAGTAACCACAATTTTCCACCCCATCTCATATAACAATTCAAACTTTGGATGTTCATTTCCAAACTTCCCACATTATGTTTTACCCCATAGTTTTCATATGTTTTTACATTCACACAAATCCACAACCTTAAAATTTCACGTCTTAAAGAACATTGTGTGGTGACCATGATAATTCATGACTTAATCATGCAAGACAAATTAACATGTAAGATAACTAGAGGTTATTTGATTCTAATTTTTTTCAAAAACACCAAAACAAGTGAAAGATCTTTGTTCTAATTTTGGGGGGAAAGACTAGAATTGATTGTTCTTTGATTTTTTTTCAAATACCAAATTTGAAGGTTATTAACAAATTAAAACTGACTACTGACGCTAGTTGACACTTGACACCATTAAATTAGGATGGATTACAAATACATAATTAGCACATATCCAAGTTAGGTGTTCATGAAAGTTTTTTGAGCATGATGATCATGGATTTAACTCTCAATTTTATTGTCTTTAACTTAGTGGCAAAGGGCAACAACTAACAATGCACTATGAAGGATGAATGGTGAGTAGTCAAGAAACATTTTTTCATTTGGTTCCAATTTTTTAGTTAACCATAATGGTTAATTAGTGTAGTTTTTGTTTTCATCAAATACCTACTAACAACCCATCAACATTTAATTACATATTAACCTTTTACATCCATCTATTTATATATTTTTAGTAACCATTTATTATCATGATAATATTAAATAATCAAGAGTAAAATAATTCAAGAAATTTGAAATTTTATTAAAGTGTGCTATCAGATACATATGTAATTAGAGTTTAGAATAGTTAGATGCCCTTGAAATTAAGTAGATATAATCAATGAAATTGCTACGTTTCTTTATTGAATCATGAATTGAAGGGTAGAGGGAAGTCCAATGAACTAATTAAGTTCATCAATCTATGAGATCCATAAGATTTTTCTTATTACTTTATCATGTCTTCATTTTGTTCCTCCATAACAAAAAATAAAAATAAAATTATCTATTTTTGAAAACACCCCATTGGACATATTGAGGACTGTCAAAAACATAAATGTTTCCCCAAAAAAATCACTAAATTTTTAGTATATTAATCTTTTAATGATTTTTTCAATATATGAAAAGAAAAATTATTAAATATTAAATATTGCTAAACCTACTACATTATTATGGTGGTGGAAATTTGTTTGTTATAATAACCATTACATAAATTGTATTGTTCCCCACCCTCACATATTGTAATATCTGAATAGAAAATCAATATTGAATGCATTACAAGTATTATATTAATAAATATTGGTGATTGATAAATTATTTTCATTATGTTTAACAAACTAGGAGCATCTCCACTTGACAACCCTATTGAACCCCTCAACAACAATTGGACAAAGAAATTGCTAATGACCTCCCCACATTGACCCTTATATTAACAATTTTTAGCCAATTTTCATTCTAGTAACAACATGTTTTTTTATCAAAATATTTTAACAAATATCTCATAGGCTTATAAAATAGTTTATCAAAATATTTTAACAACATCTCATAAAAGATGTATTGTGAAGGATTGTTGCATCAATCCTATTTGCAATAATTTCTTAACATGATGATAGATTAAGATGTGAACAACCTTTAATTGCACATTTGACTAAACCTTTTCCAATTATGTCCCGAAATCATTATTTTTGCTTATAATGATAATTGCAACACCATGATAATTTTTTTGTCTATGTCGTACCATAGAAACACCCAATTAGGAAAGGGATGCTCCACACAATGGCATTTTTAAAAGCAAAATGGAAGCTAGATTAATATGTTGGAATCCATATTTGCTTGTTGCTTTGAAACCTACTCGCAAGCATGGTGTCAATTGGTATTGAATTCAAAACATGCATAATGGTTGGGATGACCTACCACAAATATTAGTAATTCTATGATGAAAGTTTTTCAAAGCTTTAATTGATAGAAGGAGTTAGGCTTGATAGTTTGACCATTAATTGTTCACAACTAATGAGGATTGAAAAAAAGGTTTGTTTTGCCAGGCATCAATTTTGTTTTATTATCATTGTGGATGACACCATTTATTTCTTAAATAGAAAATACTAACAACAGGTCAAATTATCAATGTGGTGAGGTGCAATGACAAGTTGATTTTTTATGTTATTTTGTGTTGTTTAGGTTAATGTAATGTCAACATTAGTGGAGGTGTTATCTATTTTGCACACTAATGATAATGTGATCATCAAGGTGGGCATATATTTTCATTAGTAAATACGGAACACTTTGAGCATGTCCACTACATACTTGCAAACTCACCTTGTAAAACTTGAATTGTTGAAAAGTTTATAGATCATAGCACATTGCAAGAGTGTCATGCCCCATTGTAACCATTGTTACATTACCTTCTTATGGATGAAAACTTGTGGACAAAAAAATTTCAATTCAAAATAAATTAAAATGGATGGAAAAGGTGAAAGAAACTCAAGAAAATGTTCTCTTCATTTTCTTTTTAAAAAATAGGTTTTTTTTTTCTAACACTCCATTTTAGGAGATCTCCAACCAAAGAATGAAAATTGGGTGGAAACTTTGAAGTGACCAAGCAACCACCTAGGAACAAAAAAAAAATGAACGACAAAAAACTTTTTTAAAAATTGCCTATTATTTTCTTTCTCGCAAATGTGGGTCCTTTCAAAAGCTATGTAGTTCCAAGAAACTTGTATTTTTCAAAAGAACATCTAAGAATCCTTGTAGTGCCATCGTTTCCACATTTTTTGGTAGATCAATAGGTTTGATCTAAAAGTTCATTGGAGACAGAGATAGAGACAAACTTGTGAGACAACTTTTTAACATGTGGTTGTTTGTAATGAAAATATTATTTTAACAAATAGATTAAGAAATATTTCTTTTAGTTAGAATTTGTCAATGAAATTTTACACATCAATATATAAATGTACAAAGAACAATCTTCCATCAAATTTTTTTTCAATTTGTTTTGAAATCATGAAGTTTATATTTGAATTATATTTGAACCTTTGGTGCTACATTATGTTATAATATTGGTGTTGATTATGATGTTTGTAGGTTGTAAAATGTTCTTTCATTGAAGATGTAAATGCTTTAGGTGTTACTTTTATTTATTCACAAAATTGTCGTAGAGTTTTTTTAATAAAAAAGGGTATATTATTGTCAAATATGGTGTTTTAAACAAATTTTATAATGCAATTATTGTACATTTACTCAAAGAAAAGTAAATGAAAAAAATTAATCTTCATGATTGCCCCAATTTATTTTACTTTAAATGTCCGAGTCAACTAAATATAATATTTAAAAATTCAAAATAAATAAATAAATATTTGCAATACTCTTAAAAGTTTATGTACATCTAGTTTTTTTTTGTTTTTTTTTTTTGTGTACACCATAGCATGAAACACCCAATTGCCTTTCAAGTCAACGACCTTCACTTCAATTTACTTTATGATTCAAGGTTTGACTTTTAAATGTAATATGATGTAATGAACTATGTCATGATGATGGTATCACAATGTGCACAAGGTTATGTTAATGTGGGATTACCATATGTTGTCCATTAAATTTGATTAGGACATGTGTCTTGGTGTGGTTCATCACAATTTTAACACTAATCTTTCACACCTTGTACAATAGAAAATGAAAGAGAAAGGTGTACTTTGATTGATTGTTGAACCCTACTTGGCCTTGGTTTGTGAATGTTGATTATTTTTCATTAATTCAATATTCAATCGCTTGTTGTGTTGTGCTTTGTAATTGTTGTAACTTGTTTTTGTATGAGGTTGTTACAACACAAATATTGGCCACATTGAATTTGTTCTGTGAATCAAAAGATTGAAAAATGTCAGTTCATTTATTAAACAATGTGACGAGTTTTGCTTGTTCCAACTTCCAACTCCTTATATCTAGGACATTGTATTGAAATTTATTACCTAAAGCCATTTGGTAGGGTCTTTTAAAATCAAGGTATGCCCAAGGCTTGATAAAAGGCAAGGATAGTGATAAGATCACTTTTAAAAAGGCCAAAAATGTGAGAAGTTAATTTTTAATATGAGAAAAACAATCCTATGATTCCTAAAATGAATCCATTGTTTCAAGTCTTGAGATTCCCCAAAAATGATAATCAAAATTTGGGAGGAGAAAGTTGTGTTTGAATTGAATATTATTTGTCATCAAAAATATTTCGTGGAGGTTTATAATGTATTGGGCTTACTTGGCCTAATTCAATTGAATTTTTACTATAACAAAATTTAAAAAAATATTATGCCAATTTTGAAGGTTCCTTCAATTGCATAAATCTCATCCAAGGCCATCATTAATTACATGTATTTGTGTCATGTACATAGTTTAACATAATAGTCATAGTTTATTATTAAACATCATAATCTAACATAATTTTTTCCTTTTAAAAAAATGTAATCGTCTTAATAAAAAAGGTGAAGAAAAATCTTTTATGTAAGAGAATGGTTGTGCATCAGTGACTCATTTGTTAGGTGTGCACTTACAAGCTTGCTCTAGCAAGTTCACCTACAAATTGATTTGACACAATGGTCAGGGGTTCAAACCCATTTTCTCATATGTTACATTCTTTCAAAATTTTGAAATACATAATGGCCTATATCACTAGTAGAAATTGGCCAAATGTAACCACTTTATTTGTGACTACATGTGACTATTAGTTATTTGTGATTACATTTGGACATTTTTGCAACTATTTCTTGTGTTGGTCATATTTGTGACTACACTACAACTAGTTTGTGACTATTTTGGTGTTCATTCTTCCATATGAACAACATTTAGTTTAGTTTTCATCCAAGAAGAATAATTTGTGTCCCATTAGTTACAAATGTGACCAATTTAGTTACAACTCTATAAATATACAAAGGTGTATTTTGTGAATTTTAAGGAATATAGTTAGGTGTGTTAGGTTTTATAAATGTATATTTTGAATGTATATGAACAACCATATTACATGTGTATTCAAGTATTATTATTAGCATAAATGGTCTTAGTATTATGGTTACACATTTAATGTATATTTTGAATATATTAAAATTTCATGTAAGATATTTGCTAAATATATTATGCCCATATTACAAGTTTATCCAAACCATCTTATTATACTTACTAAAATTATTACAAATGACATTATTTATTATTTATATTAACATTATATTATATTTTATATTAATTACATGTAATAAAAAATTCAGTATAATCTTTGAATACAATTTTAAAACAGTAATATTTTATTACATAATGATCATAATGATGATGATATTAAGATGATAGGAAAAATAAATATATAATTACTGAAATAACTACTAAAAAGCTAATATAATATAATATTATAATTAAATAATTTTCAAATGACTAATGTACTTATTAAGAATTAATTTTTTATTTATAAAAAAATTATATTAAATCATAATATCTCTAACAAATGACATAATTGTATATAATAATACAAATAGCTAACCTAAGCTAGCTACAAATTAAATTATTATTATTATTATAAATAATCAATTATGAAGTATTAATATATTATAATAATTATCAATAAATATTAATATATAGTTTTAAGTTGTTATATTTCAAATTTATAATTAATGTAGTAGTTAGAATGGAAATATAATAAATTATTATACAAATGCAGAAATTATTTTTGAAGGAAAAATATAGTTATTAGACATATAAAATATTTATTGTAATAGTTCATAAATAGCTATAATGAATGAAATAATCATATGAATAATAAGAATAAAATAGCTAACCTTGGTTACGAGCTAGCTACAATAATGATTGAATTAATGTTATTGTTACGATTAAATATTTACATTTACATTTATTATTAAATATAAAAATGAAATATAATGGGAATAATTACAATAAAATAGTTAGCTTAACCTAGGTTTTAATTATATTATTAGATTTAAAAAAATAGTGCTCAATATTAATAATTAATAATAACTGAATATTTCAGTTATTATATTAATTTATTTGGTTATGAAATAACTACCTATTAATTATTAATAATTATTTCAATATTTCAATATTAGCCAATTACCAGTTAATTAAATGATAGATCATTTTAGTTAACATATAATTACAATAAAATATTTAAAATTTTTAGCTAATAAATTAAGTAAAATTTAATAATAACTACTAAAATAATTAATTTAATAATCATAAGATATTGATGATTATCACTATAAATAATTAGTTACTTGGATAGTTTATAAAGTGAATTAGTTAATTTCTAGTTTAGTTGCTAATTAATTAATTAGCTAGTTAGTTATCACTTACTTATTTAATTATATAATTTTCAAGATGAGAATGAAAGCCAAAACATATGGGATAAACCCTATATGGAGTTGGGAGCAAATTTGGAAGCATAGTGTACAAAAACAAATCATGTTCAAATGGTAATCCATACAACATTGGAAACTTTTTTAAATGACTATATAATAGTTGGTTTAATTCCTCATCCATTGTATTACACAAGATTTATATCTATATTAAAAACATCAAAGGCTTCATCTTGGAAAAAAAAATATATAATTTTTGAAGAAAATTGGAATTAACATGTTTCAACAAAATTCCCACATGAAAACCTTTTAAACTTAAATATGTAGGAGAATGATGCATCTTTTTAAATTTGGCTGATTGTGTTCAATTGTAATAAATCCTATATTTGACCTAAGTTTAATTTAATATTTAAAGGAAACTTTATGTAGGTGTCATAGGCATAAAAACTATGATGATTTCAAATAATTAACAATGGTGCATGAAGGCTATAATAAAATTAAAAGAACTCACATAAACAATTCCAAGCACAGACCAAAATCTTCATGAGCATAGACTGTGTGGATTGTGTATTAAAGAAACACCCAAATGATATCTTAATTCATAAAATGAAAGATTGAAAATGTGGAATAAAATCAATAAAATTATGGTGTAAAGTTGTATGTCCAATTAGTGTTAATTAGGCTAAAGATGATAGGTTGTGCAACTATCCCTATTTAAACTTGCCTATAAGAAATGGATCATGTATTTAAACTTTTAAAAATGCCCACCATCCCACCAACCTTTTTTAATTAATTGTAAGAATATTTATATTGAAGAATGGACAATGGTGAATGAATTTCATCAATTGTGGTTGAAAATGATGATGATGGATGAATTTTCATCCATAAACAACATGTTAAAAGCTAGAAGAATTGAATATAATATGACACATATATTATTTTATAATCAATTAGTGTAATGCCCTTGCCAAGGTCCAAATTAAGAAAAATCCCTTTTCCCCCCTCCTCCCCCCATTTTGTATGTTTCCATATGGTTCTTAATAATTCATCATTATTTATATCAAATCTTTCATGTCCTTGTAGATGCACAGGGGAAATGGTTTAAATAGATAGGTTTGAAGGAGGTAAATTATTAAATTGTTTTAAAATACATAACATGGACATGAAAACACATGTGTTAATTTGCCTTTTCATATCCTTGTAGGTAGGTCGGAGAAAGGAATGAGGTTGTTAGGCTTGGAAGAGGTAAATATGAATGGCACAAATAGACAAACGATAATATTTTTATAGTGTAAACTAGTCGGGATCCATGTGGGAATCACATATGTTATAATTCAAAAAGGGAAAAAGACATTTTCATCCATTGTAGATGACACTCACATCATAGGTCCCTTTTTTATTGTATGATATGCATATGAACATTTATAGATCGAACTCTATGCGATAGTTCTTTCTATCCAACCTCATAAATGTGTAACATGGTCACCCTTTGGCCTACAACCTGATTTCGACACCCCATCTTAGTTTACCACCCCATCAAAAGGAATTAAAGTTTTGGGAATTCCATTGGGCATTTCATCAATCACATCATCCTTCATCAAAGATGCCATGTTGAAGGATGTTCAACATGTGGATCTTTCCCTTAAAATGGGCAGTGTTCAGGTAGCCTTTGAAACTTTAACTGATTGTTTCGTGCAATGGCCTTCATATCTTTTATGATGTACACCTCCCTCTTCCACCTTCATAGACTCCCTCATTTCTTTTGAATTTTCCCTCTTTCAAATGTTTGGGTGCTTCTTAGGTTTAGGATCCTTTGACAACCCAGAAAGATTTTTAACACGTAAACAAAGTTTTTTCCCAATAACTTTCGGTGGCATCAGGTTCATACCAATGGCCACCATCGCCCTAATAGCCTATTTAGGGAGTTGGGTCTTTGTAGCCTCAAAAAATAGTTGCTAGGTTTATGGTTATTTAATGTCCTTTCCTTCTTGAAGTTTTAACACGAGTTGACAATAACACTTTCCTTTTCTAGCAACACTTCAAGGTGGCATGTGATATCCTACCGCCCCTAGCTCATGTGTGTTTTCCTTTGTTTTGAACAACTCATTGGGTAACAAATGGTTTGATTTCAAGGTTCCATCTCAAAGCACTTGCACCATCATACCCTTTCCAGCATGTTCCCTGATGGGGTATTTGAAGCCCATCATGCCCAAATTCTATCATGTTCTGGCCCAAGGGCAAATGCTTGGCTTATAGTTCGACCAATCTTCCCAAGCTTTCAACTAGCTTCCTTAGTATTTTCCATAGCACTTTGAATATGACTTGGATTGCCCCATCCTTCAATTGCAGGTATCCTTTGATGCGTGTGCACACATCCCATTGACTTTATGGGTATCCACCTTTTACATTGTGCTCATGGCAACGAATGCAAATGAACCCATGATGTAATTCATGACACTTTTGTTGCCATTGTGTGGGATGTTGGTTTCCATGTGGGGCAAGAATAATTACATGCTTTTTTCAAACACGTTCAACTCCTTTTGTTGACGAGTCGACATTGTGTTCACCAAAAATGGCATTCGCACTTTAGTTGACATTGTCATTGTTGACCCAACATGAGTGGATTTACTTCCCCGATCTTGCACACCCAAGGATTTGTTGCTTCCAATGCGGTTTAAACCAAAGAATGGAGCTATTGTGATAGATACCCTATCAATCAATTCCTCCCTTTAACAATGGAGGTATCATAATCAGACAAATGTGTTTTTACACAATTGTGTCAATGCCATTTGGAGTTTGAAAGGACCAGATGGCCCTCCTTTTTGTCTCGGTTAATTTTCTTTGGCAAAAAATTTCAATCACATTGCAAAGGCTGCAACTATCCTCCATCTTAAGTTGGGTGGTAGTCGTAGGCTTAGCTACTTCCCGACTTCCACTCCTTTAGGACACATTTCCCGATTTACTACAAGCAGTCGGTTTTTGATATGAAAAAATATGACTGACCTATTACAAGTGGTCAATTTTTGACATGGATAGGTTTTGACATCTAGTTTGAGATAATTTGACGTCATGTAAATTCCCCCCCCCCTCCCCCCCCTTTTTTTTTATCCCTTTGTACATTTTCCTAACCTATAGTGTGTCTATCAATAAAGTTTTGCAGGGTTGCACACAAAAAAACATTGTCATGTGCATGATGATTCTAGGTGTTTGATCAAGTTTATATCCTTTTTTTTTGTTGTTTCATTTTTTTTCATCACCATGTTGACTTGTTTCAATTTGATATGATCATATTGAATTGTTGTTTCAAATTTTTATTGAATTGCTTAAGTTTCAATTTGTTATGATCATATTGAATTGTTGTTTCAAATTTTTTATTGAATTGCTTAAGTTTCAATTTGTTATGATCATATCGAATTGTTGTTTCAAATTTTTATTGAATTGCTTAAGTTTCAATTTGTTATGATCATATCGAATTGTTGTTTCAAATTTTTTATTGAATTGCTTAAGTTTCAATTTGTTATGATCATATTGAATTGTTGTTTCGGTTTTGACATAGAAAACACAAACACAATTCAAAAACTTCATAACATAAATACCATGGACATGAAAAAACACATGTTCTAATATGGACAATGTTTTATCTTCATAATTAAAGCCCTATTCACATTACACTAATTTTTTTTATATTATAAATACTATTTGTTAGACATCTTGCTTAATGTGGAAGGTCCACTTAAACATGACTAGATTAACAATTATATAATGTAATTTCTATACCCATTGTCATGACTACATCCCCATGACTAAACAATTCAAGTTTAACTATGTGGTATGTGAACTATCATATAAATATGATTGAAAAACCTAACCTAAATTATCATACTCGAGAAGTGTTACCCTTCAATTATCTATTATGATTTTTAACATACCTTCAATCAAATTCCATAATAATTTAGTTGAGAGTGTGGGATAGGTTTTGACCAATGTTGGCTTGGTATCAACTTTTGAACATATAGATGTACCAACTTATTATTAGTATTGGCAATTAAAAATAAATCATACCAACCTAGTCCTAGTACTTGCTATTGAGAATGGTATAAAATTCATACAAGGTTAATATTACTTTAGGTCCCTATTCCCTACCAAGTTCCTATAAATAAATGGTTAGTATTACATTTGGTCATATTGGCTTGTTAAGGTCCTTGCTACTAGTGTCAATACCAAGTGTAAGCTTACATATTAGATTAACATTGATATTGACCCACAATCAAGAAGGTTGCAAACTTTACCATGCATAAAGACCCATTGGATTTTTATTAATTTTTTTTCCAATTATACCTTGTTGATACCAAGCATCATGAGAAAAATAAAAGAGGAAAGTGGGTGTGTAACTAGAAAAGGAGCTAACAACATACACAAATTTCATAATTTCACATTGCAAAACAAAGAAGCTCAAGTTATTAATTCATTTAATGATAGTCCTTCCCATAAGTACTTGTCGCCAACCCATGCAATATATCAAATTGACGCACATCTTCAATCCTATTGATTCATGTTTGGATCAGATCATTTTGGATTTACTTTCTAGAACTATTTTGGTCTCCTTCATGGCATTTCAACCCAAACATTTTAATCACATTTTCCACCATCCAATTGAAATCACGTATCTTGCAATATGACATTATTGATTTCCCACATCCCGAAAGCTTTGACAAGTGATAAATAATTCCCTTGGAAACCCTAGTAGGCTACATTCCATGGTTTTGCAAGATTTACCCCAAAAACCCACCCATGATGTCCACAAGAAAAAAAAGCCCACTTGGAATGCCTATGTAGATAGGTACTCACTTCCATCAACAACTATCCCTTTGTAACCCATAAAACTACCCAAAATTCCTCAAATATATTAAACTTGAAAAAGAGAATGCCATCACAAACCAACTCTTTCAAATGCCCTAACGATCATCATGATCTCCATATGAACCTTTATTGCTAGGCATATGAAAATCTAGTTTTGCACTTTCTTTTGAATCTCCATTTGCAACGGAGATTTTTGGAGAAGTCAAACACAATGATAGTTGATTGCTAATGAACATTCATCTCATTTGCATTCTTACACATCATCAACACCAACTCTACACAAAAGAAAAAAAATCACTTAGCTTCATGATTCTCCTCCGAAAACAACCAACACATCTCTTCCATCCAAAGTCCTCCAATATATTCCTTCGTGCAATGCTAGCAACTCCCCACATACACCAATCTTCATCAAAGCCAAGTAATTCGCAAGATTCTCAAGTCCAATTAGGTAGAACATGTTCCACAAGCTCCATTGGCCCCATTTCGCAGTGCTTCCTCATTAATCACAATAATCGTAATCAACAACACAAAGTCACACCACCATCAGCAAATTGGATAATGAAACAAAACAACCGCACACCATCGCTAGCCTATTGGCTCTTTACACCACCATCCTTCATATACAAAGGCCAAAAAAAACTCGAACGGTTAACATAAAAAGAAACAAAAACCCTAACCCTAAATTGTTTGTTAGCAAGACTTACTTTGTTGTCAAAAGTGTTTTGAAAAATAAAATGACAATGGCTGTTTTGAACATATTGCAGGTATTTTGTTTTTTGAAATGCCCACCTTTTGTGGACAAAAAAGTTACAGTGAGAAACATGCCCTCCAACTACACTAAAAAAAGTTCTTATGAGGTCGTTACAATTGCAAACAAATTTGTGGATTTTGGGTCTCTCAAAGTTACCTCTATTCTCAAATCCCCAAACAAATTACAGAGCTTTGCAACTGTACATTACACATGAAGCACAAGTAGTTACTACTTTCTTGGTATACAAGCTGGTGCCTGAGGGGATAGAGGAGTTGTCACAGAGTACACAGCAGCAGCAGCAGCAGCAGCAGCTGCAGCTGCAGCAACTGATCAGTTGTAAACTCCACTGGAGTACCTAAGTATTTGAGTACTGACTGCATGCAAGTGAGAAATCCCAATACTTCCAAAACCAATTATCTAGTGTTCACAATCTTTGACCAAATCCAAGGAAGTTGGTAGGACACTTTGAACCAAAAAAAAAAAAAATTCAATCCAAAGGCTGCTACTCACAGATTTTTGCAGTCATGAAATTAGTTGAGAAAAGTTGGCATTTTGATTCAAAGCTGCTATTTTACAGATACTTGCAGTTGTGAGAAATTCTTGAGAAAATTGGGCATTAAGTAGCTTTCAAAAGTTGCAACAGATTTTGTAGTAGTCATGAGATTATTAGGTAGCTAAGAAAATTGGACATTTGATTCAAAGCTGCTACAGATTGCAGTTATGGGATTAATGGGGGGGGGAGAAATTGGCTTTGCTTCTTGTACAGCATTGCACATGCACACTCTTATTAGAGCATCCCCTGCAAAAATATTTCTCACATCCAAGTTTAGATAATTTACTTTTGTGCAACCTCACCCATGAAACTAAACTGGGTTTGCAAATAGGTGGGAGACTACTAATAACAAACCAGCTGGACCAATCATCATGATTGACCAATCAGTTACCACAGTCAGATCATATTTATTGCACTCTTCTCTTGCCGGTGTATAGCTTTGCTGTGCCACTCACCAGCCCTCATTAAAGTGTGCAAAAATAATAGGCCAAAACCATATTTGGTAAGCCCGCTTATTTCGACTTTTCTTCATCCAATTTTAATATGCAGGGTCACATACTCAGCACCCCTGGGGCCCCTCTTGGGGACTGTTTGTGTAGGGTAAAGCCGTAGGGTGGGGGCATTCTCAAAATAAGGGGCCTAGGATGAGGTGATAACCGAGTCCAGCCTTGCATTTTGGGAATGCCCCCGACCCATGGGCTTTACCTATCCTAAAGCATGAGATGAAATTTATAATGAACAAAACCTATGTAGATCATGAGGCATATAAATGGGAGGGATATTATGCATACTCCTCAATAGTGGGAGGATTCTTACACCTACAAGTAGGCATAATTTCCCTCCCATCCTTGAGGAGTAGGCATCATATCCCTCCCAATTTTCTAGGAGGGAAATTGATGGATATAAGGTGCCCTCCACATACACTACAAATTTTCTCCAACTGCTTTACGCACTTGAGTGGTTGGGCCTTGGCCCATAGAAACCATAGAAACCATGTCAATTGGCTCATGATTCTTTGGGCTCTAGGTTTGGGTTTACATTAGGGTAATTTGAGGCCACAACCCTTGAGAGAATGGCTTTGGATGAAAAAAACACATGGAATCATACATGGACACAATGGATAATGTTGGCGAGGAATTTAGGAGAGTTTTTTGAGGCCAACCTTTTTGAGGTGGGCGGATGAAAATAACAAAACTCCATGGAAACCAAAGGCACTTGAGCCACAGCCCACATGATTTTCCATGCTCTCATCCAAAAAGCAAGATACCATAAAGTTTTATGGTATCCACGCCTAGTTTCTCAAAGTGTAAACCATCCCTTCAAGCATTTCCATGGGCGGTGAATTATATAATGACTTGGTCACAATAGCTTGGATGAAGTACAATCTTCAAATAGTGAGAAATTTAGTTTAGACTTGTAAATATCCATAGGATAAGTGTTTAAATATTTTTGGTGAATTTTTGAGTCTTGACCATAAATAAATAAAAATCAGTGTGACTCATACAAAGTCACCACATTCAAGGATTTTTTATATATTTTTTCCCCTGAAATTTTCACATGTAGACAAAAGGTTCCAATGGGTTGCAAAAATATAGCAGGATTCTTAAAATTATTTTTCTACTTTCCTCTTTGACATGTAGCAAAATATGGCTAATTCCTCTTGTGAATGATGGCCAATGTCGTTACATTACAAAATTCAAGGAATTTTTTTTACTGCAATATTAAAAAATGCCAATGAAAAAAAAATGACTGCTTTTGGTTTTGATCCATAATGATTATTAGCCCATTGTGGTGGTGGCATTTAAACGATTTGAAATTTTTATATTGTTCATATTTCATGTTTGGGTGGGGAGAGAATTAGCATTCTATGTTAGATGCACTAAACAAGATGGGCTTGAACTTGACACAATGCGTGAGTGACATTTTGAAATACAATATGTGTGCATATGATGGATGAACATTTCCATAAAAGTGGATGAGAAGTTCTCGATTCAAGAATGGGAAAATTTTACTTTGAAGTTTAAACCTGCCATAAAGGAGAGAGAGAGAGAGAGAGAGAGAGAGAGAGAGTACTCCTTTGGGGATCTTTGGTAACCAAGTAGGCTATTCAAATAAAATAAATAAATAAATAAATAGTTTTCAAAGAGGGGAAAAAGGGTTGCCAGCACTTTAGAAGTCATGCTGGGAGAGGGGCCCTTGCATAGGAGGTTTTGGATGAAGAACATGAAATATCATTCCAATTTGGGTAATACCTAAAATGAACTTTGGGTTAGCATTTGTGCACAGGATGCTTCTTCTGCTGGCAAAAAGGCAATGCATAGTTTGACACTTGTTATTGATTGATTAGAGTATTGATTGGTACATGGGGTTTGCTATAAGTAGTCTCTTTCCTTTGGTACATGTGGTTTGCTATTAGTAGTTTCTTACCTACCTTTGGTACATGTGGTTTGCTATTAGTAGTTTCTTACATACCTTTGGTGCATGTGGTTTGCTATTAGTAATCTCTTACCTACCTTTGGTACATGTGGTTTGCTATTAGTAGTCTCTTACCTTTTATAGTTATAATTTCGTGTTCATGGATGGAAAATGATAAATAAAACCATTCACCAGGGATACGAGATTTATTGAATTGTCGAGTGTAGGCAGATAATACAACTGGAACACTTGCTTGAAACTCGACATCATGATTGACAGATGCATTGTCTGCAAATGTGGGACATACTCAATATGCAATTTGATTTACTTTTTTTTTTTTTTGGTGGGTGTGGATGAGTGTTGGGCGGTAATTAGAAACAGGAACAGACAACAGACCCTGGTAACTGATGATGGTGTTTCTAGAAAAAATCAAGGACCTGGTTACAATTCTCCAAATGCTCTTTGAAAAAAAAATTCAAATAATCAGCTACAAAAACTGCCAGTTTCATTGCTCGGGTTCTTTCATGAGAATTGCCAGTTCTTTTAAGGTTTTTGAAAATAATTCGGATCAAGGGTCTGTTGATTTTGATTTTTTCAACAAACTGGCAGTTTAATTGAGAATATTATTCCCCACTATAGGTCCAACGATTATTTATTTATTTATTTAATTTTTTTTTTTCCCTGGGTGGGGGGGGGGGGCACCAATGAAACAAAAATTTTCTTCCAGATCACGGGAAACAAAGTTGTTCAATTAAATTTTTTGAAA
>Ga0116227_10002826_pt1 | contig 39154 bp, 38 predicted proteins | sample S1TSphgellanicum_FD_89693 | JGI IMG/M metagenome (GOLD analysis project Ga0116227, IMG submission 89693) | Host-associated microbial communities from peat moss isolated from Minnesota, USA - S1T2_Fb - Sphagnum magellanicum MG | ecosystem: Host-associated > Plants > Peat moss > Unclassified...
CAAATCTGAAGTCACCCACAGAAGAAAATGTATCAACAACAGCAAACAAATCACAAAATTTGAAGCAACCCAAAGAAGAAAATCAACAACAACAACAACAAAGGAGAGTAAGTAAGTATGATCTATGAAATAGCAACAACAGTAGAACCATGCAAAACTCAATCCTAGTTTTGTCGTGCACAAAAATGCAGACAAAGAAAGAAGACATGATGATGATGATGATGATGATGATGATTGGTGCATGCACAATGCACATGGACATAACACCTTTGCTTACAACTGCTCGATAGCCCCCCTCCTATTCCATGAGGAACAAAACACAAGATTCACAAAATTGTGATGTTCAACAAACTATTCATCACACCTGACAAGTATATTGGGGCAAACTACACCTAATGTTGTGGAAATTGATGGTCAAGCTCACTTTTGTTGTTGTCACCAAACATTGGAGCTTCACACTTTTCACAACCTAGTCAAAGATGGCCCTTATCACATGACATGTCTCACCCCTCTGTTGGAATCATGAACCTTTGCCAATATGTGGTTTGTTTAACATTCAAATTCCAAATGATTAATGCCATTGTCGAAATGCATAATCCATGCACCTCATTCTATAATGATTTTGTGCCTACCCTTCACAAGAAAAGAATAATAGATACAAGTTCAATGTGAATTTAGTGGTCAATCCAAAAACAATAACAAAGCTTGATTGCTTGCACTAGATCAATAACAAAGACGTCAAGGGCTGATGCTAATTTGATAAAATTCTTCACTTTGCTTAAAAGGTACAATGCAAGAAAGTTTAAGAGTGTTCCGATGTTAGTCAAAAGCACCAATTAAAAGCACATTCAGGTTTATTGGTTTTCAAACCAATGTCATCTTCAACAAAAGTCCGTGATTTTTGTTGCAATGCTCATTTGAGTGTGCTTGATATAAATATCCAAATCAATCTTCATATTATTTAAGGTTTAAACTCATTTGTTTTCATATCTCTTAGTTTGGCTAAGTCAAGGTGCTTTTTAAAAAGTTGTAGATATATTTGTAAAATGATCATAAAGTTTCTCTATAGATGATTGACCATGGGTAAAGATGACATAGTTAGAAATCCAAATTTGTTCAATGCACCTTGCAATGGATGTCTCATAGAAGGAGCAAATTAAGTTGGGATTTGGACAATAACAAAGTGCAATACGCTTACAATAACTTCAACAACACCAAAAGATATCATGAGCTCCTTAGAAATGACATCAAAATTGAAAATAACAACATTGATGAGAAAAACATGCATGTTTATTGTAATCAAAGGTTTAGTGCATTTGCAAAACCATTCACTACATGTTCAATGAAAGCAACATGGGGACCATTGTCCAATTATGGATGATGTACACATGAATTGGTATCAAGGTTGGTGGTTAATCAAAGTCACTGCATCGTGAGATATTACTAAAAAGTTAACCTTATCAACATAAGCTTGGTAAATTACATGACCATATTGTAGGTAGAGCTTCAACCATTCCCCAATTTGCATTACATAATGCCAATATTTGTTTGAATGGTGTTTAACTTTAATAAATCTACCCAAAAAAATAAAATCATTATGCTTTTAAATTTTGTCATGGGTTAACAAGTAGAAAATGACAACAAGTGGAACAAGTTTTTCAAAAACATTCAATGACAAGAAATTGGGAAAATTTGATGATAAAAATTTAGGAATGACTCAAAATGGTTTCGAGGCTACAATGGACATCATTTGTTTTTCTTTTTTTAAGAATATCTTGCCACTGCCACTAAATCCAAAACTTACCCTCATTGGGCACCACTTTATCATACTTTCAATCAGACCATTAATGTGACCAATTTTTAAATAATATGAAAAAGCATGAACATCATGTTTGATTCATTTTAAAAAGGATTTAGAAAAATTCAACTTTATACCCAAAAAATTTCAATTGATTTCATAACAATAAAGTGGAATTTTAATAATATTGAAACATCATCTTTGGTTATGACATTTGTATGAACCTTCATAAGCTCCAAACCATAGGGGATACTCCACCTTGTATTTGTGTTGTGTAATGGCTTTTGAGATTTGTTTTCACTACAACAAAACCATGATTTTTACACTAATAGTATTGCAACTAAACTAACCCTAGAAAGTTAACCATGTTTATTTTGGTAGAAAGTATTAACTACAACCAATTTGACTTAAACAAAACAAAATGTGATTGTTGTGACTAACTACAAAAGATATCTAGTCAAATTGAATAGTGTTACACTTACATGGATTCCAAAATTTGACTATTATGATTGAAATAAGTCATTCATATTCAAGTCTATAATACCACCTATGTAGAAAGGTACCAACCTATGTACTTAGCAACATATGTAACTACATACCAACCTACATAAGTTGGTTACCATGGTGGGAGGTACCAACCTACCTACCTCCAACATACATAATTCCACTTACATGTCCAACATACCTACCTAATTATGTAGATTGGTACTTACCTATGTACCTACTAGGTACCTAAATATGTATTACTATTTCAAAGTACTTATTAAATATATAGAGAGGTATATAGGTTGGTAGGTACCTACCTACCTACTTGGAACTTATATATGTAGGTAAGTATGTACATAGGCATGTAAGTAGATATTTACTTACCTATTTTGTACCTCTACCTACTAAAGGTATGATCACACCTATGGATAGGCTAACACCGTGAGAGGCCATAACCTACAATGATAGTCCCACTCGACACCTTTTCATCCTACGAAAGTACCATCACAACCCGTTAACTTCATTTCAAGTTACTTGTGTTCACAATAGGGACCTAAAATTCCATTAGTAAATAGGCATAAGGTTGGTACACAATCCCTATTCATGATTTATTTTTTCGTTAGTGGAAAAGTTATGACCATCGTTCTTCTTTTGAACTTTGTCCTTTCAGAGCTTTTAGAGCTTTCTCCCCTCTAAAGTTCCTCTTCTCATTTGCATTCAAGATGTTATAATGTTTCATTTGATTGTTCTCAAGCTTTGCTTTGCATTTTCTTTAACATTGCTCTTTCATTCTCTGTTGCAAAGTGTTGCAATGCCTCTAGACATATCTTCAAAGTTTGTGTCAAACAATTTTGTTCTCTTGTCTTGCTACATCAACCTTTTTCTACTGCTTCCAAATTGTTTTTTTTACAGCATTTCACTACACATCTTGTTTGTAGCATCAACATCAAGACACCTCCACTCTTTCATTTTCTTTCTAAACATTTCACTATTTCTTTTTATTTTAGAACTCTTTGTTTTTTCTTTGTTGTTTTTTGTAGTAAACCATGTGGCCCTTAAAATTCGTTTTGCTTGCACAATTTTTGCAATTGTTAATCCAAGCACATGATCTTATGATTTTTGGTCATTTGAATTTGGAGTGTGCATCCAACTTCAATTTTGGTAATTACAGTCCATTTCTTTAGATGAAATTGCAGACAATAGGTATGTGTTTGAATTGTTGGTTAATGCATTGGTCCTCCATAGTCGGATTTTTCATGTATATGAATTGTTGTTGAATCAAGAATTAAGTGATTGGGTTAAGGCACGTTCCACAACTTGGTACTCAAAGTTTCATATGCCTCAATATGACGACAAAAGGTGGATTGAACATTTTCAAGTCAGTAGGTCCTTTGTGAGACAATTGATTGAAAAATTGAAACACAAAATGGAGAAGAAGGATACCAAATACAAGTGCGCGATTCTTGTGAGCATTAGGATAGCTTGTTCATTCTACAAACTAGCACATGCTTTAGAATACTTGCAGTGTAGTGAACTTTTTGCCATTGGAAAATCCATTGTTCATTTAATGTTTCGAAAGTTTGTTCATGTTGTAAATGATGTTTTCAAGGCTCAACTTCGATGGCTTGAACGTGAAAGACTATTTCAGATTATGGACAAGTTCAAAAAGTTGTTAGGGTTGCTAGGTATTCAAGGTGCAATAGATGCAATTCAAATTCACATCCAAAAGCCAAAGGTTGCCATTTGTGTAGGAGACTATTACTCATTAAAATTGAAGGAATATAGCTTGTAGATGCAAGCCATTATTAATCACAAGAAATGATTTCTTGACATTTTTGTGGGGTTGCCAGGATCAATGAATGACGTTAAAATCTTGCATTTATCCTCAATTTACCAGAAGGCCATGTGGGGGGATCTTTTCAATGAACACACCTCCCATGATGATTTCAAACCATATTTAATTGGCAACAAGGGCTACCTTCTATTGCCATGGTTAATGGTACCTCACAACCACACAAGAGTGCAACATTCTATATGGAAACATTGTACAACAAATAGTTGTCTCATGCCAGAGTTATTGTGGAAAACAACTTCGACATCCTAAAGAAAACTTTTCAAGAGTTAATGATCAAGTCCAACATGTTTGTGCATTTCCTCCCAGATGTCATTATTTGTTGTTGTATGTTACACAACATGATACTAAATGGGAAAGATGTTGACATAAATGAGCTGATGCGACGCTACAAAATATTTGCTAAAAGGAAGTAAATATGGTGAAGTGAAAAGGGATGATGAACAAGGGATTTTAAAAGATCAAGTAACTGACAATGAAATTGTTTTACCAAGGGGAGAAATTTTAGGGTTTAACTAGAGAATTGCATTAGAGCATTACTTAAGGAATCTCAAACCACATAGTCGTAGACATTTTTGAAAGATGTTACATATATTTCATTTTTTGGATCCTTTATCAATTGAATTAATGTGTACATTGATCACTGCTACATCAAATCCCCATTGAAACAAAAGAATTGACGCACCCCCAAGCTCCTTAATGGACTCAAATGTGAGTCCAAACTGAAGATAGCGGAAAAGCAAAGGGTCGGGGCACGCTCCCTAGCTCGCAACACTTTGAGGGGTAAAGGGGCGTGTTGGAGCTCCAAGATGGGACTAGGAAGAGTGACAAGCATCAACTACTCACATGACCTGCATAATACTAACACAAGGTGGTTAGTGCATAATTATAACACTTTTAGTGCTAGGACGAGTCACGGGCAAACTCAAACTCACAAAACTCACCACAACCCAAACTTGGGGGACACCACCACCTTCCCCTTTATATTATACTATGTGCTTCTCCATGAGGCCCACATCCAAATGACTTTTTGTCCCGGGACTCCCAAGTGGGAATCCCGAAATTACCAAAGTTGGGATTCCCGCGACTTTGGGGCCCTATAACTTTGTGTGCAGACCTCCGATTGAGATGAGGTCTAAAACAAAGTTGTAACCCTTGTCGATAGCTTTTCAACAATATGTCGCACACCACTTGCACGTAAGGAAATCGAGTCGATTCCCGACTTTTAATGGTTGAAAGTCAAATTGTCAATTTGACTCCTGGCTTCTCTTTTGGCCATAACTTGTGTTTTAAATGTCCAAATGGGTGATGCGAGCCCATTTCGGACATCAACATTTCAATAGCTTTCCAATGATATAAATAACTCTTCAAACCAATGGGTTTTGACCCCTGCAATTTGAAGATTCGAAAGTCCTTTGGGACTCCAACTCCCTAAGTGGGAGTTGCATTGAGACTGTGACGGTTCATTCTCTCACACTCTCAAGCAATCTCGGGAGTATAAGATGTGTCTTTCAGGTTTCCCTCTTGTTTCGCCCTTTTGTAAGCCTTTTGCCTTGGTCGCGAGCCCAAGGTTAGGGTTGCAACAAGAATGGTAACGGTTTATGAACTAAAAATCAAATCAAATCCAAAACGGTCAAATGTTTCATGAATTGAAATCAATTAATTTTGAATCATCAAAATTTTTACAACTTCTTGTAATTATTAATTACAATCTATATCTTGTAAACTATGATTAACATCATTTTTGTCCACATTCATTCTTTAACAACATTTTCTTCTTTTTCTTCACTAAGAACATGCAAGTTGTGAACCAGTTGTTTGTCCTTTGAATCTTTTGAATCTTCTGAAAAATTAAGTACATCGACTCGGGGCGACAATAGTTCCTGGTCCTCAATAAATGCGTGGCACATTACCATATTCAAATTTGATAGTATAGTCACCAAACTCTTGTTCATTTTGTGGGTTTTTTTGTCTCTGGATTTGAAATAACGCAAATGCTACTTGAATTGGTTTAATGTTTTCAATATTGATGTGTTGAAGTTTTTCAAAAAGGTTGTGATGTTCATAAATTGTGCTTCCATTGTTTAAATACATATGAATCTTATACGTGCCATTATTTTAGAATAACTTTTAAAGTATTTTTACCAATTCGATCCAAAAGGTAATTTTTTCTAGAAGATGTTATATGGACACAAAGGTGTGGTAAATTCAAAAATATAATCTTGATAATTTTTTTTTTTAAAAACAAAGCTTTTAGTCTTTATGAATTCATAACCATTACTTTGTGTTTACATTCTTTATAATGCTAAAAATAAATTGCTTGCACAATATGATTAATCTTGTAGAATAATTGAAATAATTTTTTTTCATAAATAGGTAAATTTTGAAACTATAATCACAATCAAAGGAGCAAATATGGCAATACTTCACTTGAAGGACTTTAGTGACATGACATGTCCAAATTAAAATATCTTTTGCTTGTCACATATGGTGAAAGGGTATTATTTCACCATTTTTCACCTTTTTCACTTTCCACCTATATTCCATGCTTTTAAAAAATGTGGTGTTTATGAACATGCATAATTTGCAATATACACAAGTTCTTGAATTATTTTTTTGGTAGTGAAGGTAACTACATGCTTCAAATATTATCATCTAGTTAAAAAATGATGGAATGATATTTTGATACTTTTGGGTGTAGGAATGTTATTTGTGATTTTGCCATAAAGTTCTTAATATTTGTATATATTTGTATATACATTAAGGAGAAGGTATATTCTTTATACATTGCAAGCATTAAAATCATTTTCATGAATAATGTCCAAAAATATATTCTTATATTAAAATTAAACAGGATTTTTGCCCAAAGTAATAAGATTAAATTGAGAATTATTATTTTCAAGTTAAGGCCTATACCCTAAGAAGTTTTCATATCATTAAATTATTGAATATTGTTTCAAATATTTGGTTTTTTTTGTTTTTCTTCAAAGATTTGATGAGTTGTACCCTTTTTAAATAATCTTAAAAGCTAATTGATGCACCTTTAGGTTTGTTAAAAGCATCAATGGTAAAAAACCTCATCAATTCCCATTTTGTAGTGGAATTCAAGTGTGACCTAGTTCCCAACAAGTGAGAAGGCATGGGAACCTTGGGACAAAATTAGGAATAATTTATTAAGTTGAGTTCAAGGTAATGTCAAATTAAACAACATGACAAATCAAAAAGAGAAGGTGGTTAATGTAATTGATAACCAAAATGGTGCACAAACAAGCTCACATCTTTAGCTTTTCAATCATAATTAATTTGACCTTTATATTAAACAATTATTAAACAGTCAAGGATCATTTTGGTAATTTGACTTTCAACCTTTCAAATGGCCATAACTTGTGTTACATGTCATTGTTTTGAAAATGTGATCCCACTTTGATATTTTACTTTAGAAGATTATTTTGAACAATATAAAAAAGACCCAATTTGAACAAGGTTTGGTCCCCAAACCTTAATCCAAAGATTGAAGACACCTTGACAAAATTCCCATTCCCAAAGTTAGAATCCACAAGCGGAAATGTTGGGACTTGCTCAATTTCACTTTCCAACACTTGTGGGAACATGTTCAAGTCATGGACAACTTGGCCTTTCTTTTGGTTCATTTCCCTTATCATGCCCCAATCATTGTTATAAACCAAAAACTAGGGTTGTGACACTAACATGGCATACAAATAATTTGGAACCTTCAATAATAGTGTAATTCAAATTATTTATACACTTATACATAATTTTTAAAGCATAACATTTTGAAATTGTGCCTAAATAGAAAGAAAAATGTACATACATTATTGTTATTGCAATTTTCACTAAATTTTGAATTAAAAATTGAAATAATGGTAATCTTCAAGATGAATAACAAGGTTATAATGGTTATTTTAAAGGTGACTTGGATAGTTTTTGTAATTTATCATTAACATTATAATATTTCTTAATATATCATTGTTTGTATGATGTGTATTTTCAACTTGTGTGAGTCATGGGGGATTTATAGATTGGATAATGTGCATCAATGGGGTTGACCATTATTGATATTGTGTTAATTGCATTCATTACCTTTTTATTTGAAATTTTTTCAAGTTTTCTTAAGTTTATAATAGAAGTGGTCACTATATGTTTATTTTTCAACTACATGCATCAAAGATAGTATTGTTTGAAGGTATTATGTGAAGGAGCATTAAATTATCTCACTATATTATTATATAAAATGTTAATATATTCATATTAAAACACCTTAAATTTAATTCAAAATGTATGTTTGCATTGAATTTTGGCATCTTACATTTGTTTGAATTTTAATTGAATTGTGATGAGTTCAATGAAAAAAAAAAGATGGTTGTATATGACTAAATAAACATCATGTATGAAATGCTCAAATTGAATTATAAAAACACATCAACAAATTACATTTCAGTACCAACTCACATTTCAAATGATGAAAACTATGTATGTCACATACAAAATCATTACAAATAATGAACATTTGGTTTATATCCATGGGAAACATATACCAAGAAAAAAGAAAAGTTTTGGAGTTTCATAATCAAAGCAAACAAGGTGTGCATTACAATTCAAGTAAGTGAACCATCAAATTGTTACTTATATGCCTTCATCAATTCCTTGTCTTAATCAAATAAATATCACCTCATTAGTGCTACCTCTTCTATTTTGAATTGTTAATATAAATTACACCCTTTCCATCCTACTAATACCTACTTATATTTATAACATGTATATCTATTATAAATATCTTGCACATGTGTTATTTTTTCTTATATATATTTTAATATCTATTATTAAAACATAATACATATCCTATATTAATTTGAATCTTATAATATCTTATAATATATATTTGAATTTTGAGAATAAACATAGCCATGTTATAGAACTAATTGAGTTATATTTTAACCCAAAAATCAATATATGGGACCCCATATTTTTACAAGCATATTATTTTAATACAAAAAGTGTGCCAAACTCCCCCGCCCCCAAAGTTTCCACACATGATTTCTTTTATGCATTTGGAGGTAATCTTTGAATGAAGAAAAGTTGAAAATGGAATTGAAATTTGGTAGGTTTGCTATGGCATTCCAAATATTTTCTATTCTATATTTCAATAGGTGTATGTGTATTTCCATTCATACATGTCACCAATTCTTCATGTTCTTTCATTTGGCATTTACTTTTAAGTAATTGAAAGCAATATAGGTACATATGCAAATGCAACTATAAAATTCTTACGTTAGAATTTTCAAAAATTTTAAATGTTTTATGAATATTAATATATAAACCTATCATGACAACTATAAGTGTGAGGTGGTTAGAACATGTACACAAACAACAATATGACTTGCATAGAGTAATTTGGTTGAAGTTTAAGCCTTACATAACATGAAAGTCAATTTGGATTGATACATATGCATGTGATATAATGTTTTCCAAAAGGGCCAACAAAAATGTAATTGATTTTCATTGGTTGACGACAATAATTGGCCCATGTGGTGGCATTTACTTGATCCCCCACTTGACAATGTTTAATATTTCATGTCTATAGGTGGGGATGGGTAAATTGTAATGCAAAAATATGTTGGCAACTTTTGGCTATGATAAGGGTCATTAGTTTTATAATGTTGGTTGTTTTGTGCTATTTTTGGAATGTTATGAAGGTCAAAGGATATTAAAGACCCCCACATGAACTTTGTGGGTGTCAATGTTGCATGACATTTGCATAGTTTCGCCATATGGTTTGAATATTTGCCATTTTGAATAGAATAAATAAAACATGATGTCATTATTATTTAACAATTGAATATAGATAATTGATGATATGTTTTTGGCCCATATACTTACCAAATATATGGTTAGCAATGTTTTAAAAAACACAATGTCCTGAAAAGGCATGACCTTCTTTTATAGGATGAAAAATAATTTTTACATGATGATTAGTGTAAGCACCCATTATGCCCGGCCATATAACCATGTGCGTGTCATGCAATGCACTATGATAACACTCACAAAAATTGTAAGGGGTTGTTTAATATCTTCTTTGGAGGCCACCTTTCTAGCTTGAAATTAAAGACTTCTTGCATGTAGTTATTTCAATGTGGAAACTTGCTAAAGAAGATTGGTCAAAAAATATTTGGATTGTGTGGATTGAATGTTTAAGGAGTGGAGAACATGCTCTTGTTGATGGGTAGGTGTGAAAGAAGCTAATGTATCTTATAGTCAATTCTTTTTGGAAGGAAATAAAATTATCTTAGATGCCAAGTTGAACACAATGTAACCCTTTTTTGGGGTGAATAAGTGAGGAGGAATTCATGGTGTTTTGTTGGAAAAATGCATTGTAAGAGTGGAAGCATTTGAATTCTTGAGTAAATATTGGATTGATGATGAATGATCTAGAGAGGACACACATAAATAAAAAAGGGTAATGATAGATAACATCTCATACAATAGTTTGAAAAGGTATGCGAGTTCAAGAGCAAAATTATAAAGTATGAGAAAAACAAGTGAAGCCGCAAAAATTGCTAGAGAGGATGTAGGCCAAAAGTGGTGAATAGAACATCATTATTATAAACCTTATAATAACTTCGGAATTGCGAAGGACTTTTGGCTACTCATGTATTTATCTTTAGTAATCAATTTTGATGTTCTATTTTGATTGAAAAATTGAGCTTTAGATTTGATATAAATTTGTTTTTTTGAATTTTGTTGTGCAAATGTTGGTGCCTCTACATGATAAACTTTTTGATTATAACTTACTATGTGTGCCATGGTGAGTTGTAATGTGAATGATGCCAAATATGTGTGTTGTGAACCCTTCCCTTGAGATTCTATGCATTTGGACTAGCTAAAGATGTAGTGTGTAATTTAATGGTTGCATAAGTTGGTGATAGAAGTGATCATGTGTGTTTAGTTAAAATGCATATGGTGTGAATTGAGTTTTAGGACTATTATGTACCATAAACATTCTCCTCCATTTGGGTTTAAAAAAACTTGCACATTATTTGGATGTGGTAGATGTTGGTAGAGGCCCATGTACCAAGTGTGAGTGGAGGTGCTTTTAATCTTTAATTTGATGCTATATTGAGATTTTCTTTATATATGTAGGGGAAATTTTTTTAATCCCATTCATGACCTTTGTGGTAACATTTTGTGAGGATTCAATTTGGTCAAATTTAATCTTGTGTGAAGTTAATAATGTCTTCCAAGGACCAAAAGCTTGGAGGGTGTTGATTTTCACATCATATTTGCAAAATTAGACATTTGTCTTTAGGATTCATGGCATTTGACCAAGGATTCACAACCATCCATCCATCCAAAAGGTTCCTTGCATTTGTTTAAACGATTGTTATGAAGGGAAACATTGAGAGAACTAAAATTGAGAGAAGGGAAACATGTATCTCAAATCAAATTAAATATTATTTCTCCATTGGATGCTTGTCCCATAGTTAACCATTGTGGTTAGTGACTTACTAACCATCCACATGCATCTATCTACCTAGTAACCACCAAGTGCATTTCACCTACCTACATTAATAACCAATTACATTCACTACCTATTTACTTATGGCACTTACTAGTCTTGGCTAGGTCTTACTCTCTTTTTGTCATAGCTGGTTGGGCACAGTTTTTTTTTGTCTATTTTCTCTTTGGTTTTTGCATCACATAGGGCATCAAATTTCAATATATAATTTTTTCAAAAAATTGAAGACCCACCTACTCTCAAATTGTGGCCTACATGTGTGCATATGGATATTTATAAGCATGTTTGAAATAATGTTTTTAAGTATTTGAAATATAATACTTGACCCATAAGCGTTTCTACAATCCTCTATCTCTCTTCTAGATGCTACCTACCAACCACTTGGGTAGGTTAGGTTCTCTAACCAAGTTTCAAAAATTTAAAGAATCAACAATTAAGTTAGTATAGGCTAGTATGGGGGCTACCTTGGGAGGGTTTATAGGATAGGTTACCAAGGTGGAATATTGGTGCTTCAGTTGCAGTTCATCCAAAAACTAAGTCATAATGGGGTTTTTTCCAATGGGATGGTGCATTTCCCAAGGATGGAAGGAAGCTCATCAGCAATTTTCAAAGGATGGAAGACAATGAATGTAATCACTTACACACAAAGCTTGGTCCATCCACTTGTTGGCTTTGCAGAGAGTCTTTGATTACTATTTTTTTTTGGGGGGGATTTCCCTCTATTATAATGGTGCATTCACACTTGATGTTAAATCAATGTTGATTGAAAATCTAGGTGGCATCATCCTAAGTGGCACCCAACGTTAAATGGGTGATAGTTTAATGTCAAATTGAATGTTAGTTTAACATAAAATCTTCACACTAAGTAAGTTTAGGTCTTAAATGATTCATATGGTGTTAATGGACTCAACACTAGAGTGCCTAACACCAAGTGTGAACACACCTTTAAAAGTAGTGTTGAGTTGGATGGTTAAAAATAAAAAGACGTTCAAAATGAACGAACAACTACTAATGGACAACAAAATTTTACACTTTACGCATGGAAAAAATATTTTAGGATTCCCATCCATAGTGTAATGGGTGGCTATGAGCCTATTCCTTTACATTAACATCTTTGATGATGGATTATGATGTGTCATGAGATGATGATTATGACACGGCATGAAATGACTATGGGAACTACATGAGATGAGGATTATGATGCGCCATGAAATGACTATGGGAACTACATGAGATGATGATTATGATGCGCCATGAAATGATTACGGGAACTACATGAGATGACGATTATGATGCACCATGAAAATGATTGGCGGAACTACATGAGATGACGATTATGATGCGCCATGAAATGACTACTGGAACTACATGAGATGACGATTATGATGTGACATGAAATGACTACGGGAACTACATGAGATGACGATTATGATGCACCATGAAATGACTACTGGAACTACATGAGATGACGATTATGATGTGGCATGAACTGACTACAGGAACTACATGAGATGACAATTATGATGAGCCATGAGATGACTATGGGAATTACATGAGAACATGCAAGAGTGACAAGGAACTACACAGAACAAGACTTTTTTTTCAAAAAAATTCAAAAATTTGTACCATGAAGTGAGAGGCCTGATTTGAAAGAGATACCGAGCGGCAAGCAAGCAACAAACAAATTTGTTGGTTGTGTCGGAACCAAAAAAAACAGTCATCTTTTTTCCCATCACTGCAAATGCAGACAGACCTGCTGTTCAGTTCAACCTTTCTTCATGTACACCGTTTGGGATGATCAGATCTGATCGATCACAGTTCGGGACTCGAATTGAATTGATTAATAATGTGTGGCAACAAGTGCTTGTGTGGTACAAACAGCCACAAACAAAAAGTTTCTTCTGAACTGTGACCAGTTTTTGTTGGCCTTGCATACCAAGAAGGCAAGAAGGCAAGAAGGATATTGTATTTTAGATTCATTATAGAGTATAGTAGTAGCTAGCTTAAGGGGATTTTGTTGGCCCCTAGGTAATAATAATAATAATAATAATAATAATAGGTCTATTATTTTTATATGAGCATTTTTGAAAGATGATATTTTGGGCTTGTGTTGAAACTTGAGATTATTAGTTATAATAGAGTTATAAAAGATAATATCTTGAAGGATTGTTTGATTTTGATTTTGTTTTTGGGAGGATTTTTTGAAGATTATATTTCTGCATGGTGAAATATTTGAGTTTTCATAATTCTTCTTTTTGCCTTAAGATACTTTTTTTAATGTGTAGCTGTATTTTTCAATAATCCTTTTGAGAAACTCCCCCCACCATTGACACTTTAGTGACCCAATGCATCCAAGGCAAGAAGAAAAGCTTGAAGGAATGGACAAGAAAAAAATAGAATCCCATAAGCAATTGCAACTAAGTAAGTAAATCTAAGTTTGAAAATCTTGTTGTTTTTTTTTCTTTAGGCAAACCCAATAGGCACTTGCTGCACACAATATGTATACTATTAGTGAGAGAAGTGAAGCTTGAACATTCCAGAGTGCTCCTGGTATGGGTAGGTTTTTTTGTTTTCTTTCCATACCTGGCATGTACTAGGTACTACTAGTGTAAGGTAGATGGTAATAGGTAGACACCCATATATATATATATATATTCCTAGCCCCTCCCATTTGCCACAAATAATGTGAAGAATAGAACTTTCTAAGAGTCAATGAGATTGCTGAACATGCACTTGAAAGGGTTAATATTTTCTTCTTTTGGAGGGAAAGGGAGGATGATGATATTTGCGAGTTTTTTCAATTCCTTTCCTTGGGAGAGGTGTGAAGGAGAAAAATCACCTCAATGATACCTGAGTGACTTGAATGGTAGTTGGTTCGTGAATTGTAGTCACCTTGCTTTACTTCGGTTTTGTGTATGCCTTTTTTTTCCCCCCTTTATTTTTCTTTCAATTAAGTCCTTGTCTTCCCCAAGCAACCTCTATTTCTCCCATCTTGTTTGGGCACACTTCAACTTGCATGTATTTAAATTCAAAGGAGGAAAGATGGATTAGCTAGTAGGCTTCCATTTTGGGGGAGTGGGAAGGTGATGGGGTGCTTTTATTAAGGATTATTGACCATAATAGTTCCAGAAAAATTGGTGAGGGGCCAATCAATTTGGCTCTTTCAGCTCAAAAAAAAGCCAAAACAAAAACAAAACATCATGTGTATGAGGATCACAGTTAGGATTAGGAATTAGAGATTTTGTTCAACTCATGAGGCAACAAGTGTTAAAAACTCCAAATTCTTGGTTAAAAAGCTTGTTGCAATTTGCATACGTTTTCACATATAAAAGACATGCAACATTTAGCAAGTTCACTAAAGCAACTCCTAAAAACAATTCAAGGCACCAATTCAAACAATCCCATTGATCACAATTTTTTTCTTCACACCTAGGCACAACCATCCTATGAAACTATTACACAATTTTATTTTATTTTTACTGAAGTCTCAAGACCCAATCTTCAAAACAATTCACGGCTCCCATTCTAACAATCTCATTGGTTGCATAGGCTGTTTTTCCACACCCAGGCACAAGCATGTTACATAGACCCTGGATATTATTTGTACCAGTGTGGCTTGTGCTGTTGGCCTAAGTGTTACCAGGTCCTCAACTGATTTTTCCTTCCAAAACCTGGTTTTTTGGGAATTTATTTGAATCTTCAGCTGCAGAAATCACTTAAAAATCAATATCTCCCACATTCTGAATCCAAATCTTACCAAATAAATTCCATTAAATCCTGCTCCTCAAGATCTTTCCAACAACACCAAAGGCACATTCCAATTCCTCCCAAATTTTCAGCTACGATTTAATTTAATTTAATTTTCAGTGAAGAAATCATTCAATATTCAAGAACTTCTACATGGCAAGTCCAAATGTCATAGAACCAAACCAATGCACCCGTCTTTGTCAAGAGCTTTCCAAAGAGACCAAGAACGAGATCTGAAGCATCCTGGTTCAGTGGATCTCATAAGTACAAACAGAACAAACAAACAACCTTCCTTCATAGATAGATGTGTTTCTTACACTAATGCAAGTATATCCCTTGTAATGACTTCTTTTATGGCGATTATTTGCCATTTAGCAAAAAAAGATTTTCTCCTTTCATATTTTGGATATCACCAAAATTGACTAAATATACTTATGGATGATCACCACTTGAGCAACATCACAAAAATGAGACCCCAAAAAAAAAACAAACAATGATCCCTTGTATGTATGCAGTAGCTATGTTTGTCACTATTTTTCACTTTTCCTAAGAACACTGGGGTTACTTATTCTATCTCATATTAATTAGTTGGGGGTGCCTTACAAGTTCAACTTCTTTTTTTGTCAATGAGACAATTTGATTGGCCCATCACAAAAAAAAAAAATGAAAAAGAAAATGGAGGCTTATTTAGCTGGGGGGTACTTATTTTGCCTCTTGGAATATTGTAATTTATAGAATTGAACAAATTTTTGCTGAAATTAACGGAAGGAAATTGCAAATCCTTTGTTGTATAATGAATGTATGAAATGGAGTTAATTCATTAATGGGGTGCAAAGCCGAGGGACATGGAGCCCGCCCACCCCCCGCAAACAATGGCACTATGTAAAGTGGAGGTGGTGTGTATGCAGGAGAAAGTTGCTGACTTTTTTGGTCCATGATTGCTCATTCCGGCTTCTAAATTTGGACCTTGTTCTGCGTGGATTTTTAACACCACAATTCCTGGTATACACGCTAACTTTGGTTAGTGTACAAGCTTTCTTTGGATGACCCCCAGTTTCTAATTTCAAAGGTAAGGGAGATCCCCCAAAACAAACAATTACCAAGTCTACAATGCAAGCATAGCTTTCTTCCAACACAATTATCCTCCTCAAATATCTAACCTCAAAATTTTTTTAAACCACCTTCATCCAGAAAAGTAAGCAAAAAGTAAGCAAAAAGTAAGCAAAGCTTCCTTAGGGTGAGACTCCGCAAAGACCCAAAAATAAAATAAAATCACAAGTCCTAACTATGCTCATAATCCATGGTTTTTTAAAACCAAATTTATTTTAGCACCATTATTTAACTTTTTATTAGGTTCAAATATAGCAAATGATGCATGTCCATATTGAAATCAAGTTGCAAGATGAACACCCAAATCCAAAAGGAATAACCAAGAAAACAAGGAACCGAGTCACCTAATGTCAAAAATCTCACAACATATCCATCCACAACCACACTAAAAAAATCTTTCACAAAAACACATGATAGAACCCCATACTTGGAGTTGGGTTCTATCATATTAGCTTCAAAGGGGCACCTAATTTCTGTGCTCAAATTTTCCACTTACTCACTCACTTCAATTTCTTGAGTTGGGTTCTATGATCTATCATCCCCTTAGCTTCTCCAATCACTCACTCGCTCACTCACATTAGCTTCATTTGACAACATTTGATTTTATGTACCTATGTGATTGAAACATATACTAACCTTGTTATAGAAAAAAACAAAACTCTAACAAAATGAACATGATGGGTTGAATTACTCAAGTTATGGGGAGAAAATAGTTCTAGAACAAAAATGAGCATGATGGGTTGAATTTCTCAAGTTATAGGGAAAAAATAATTTGTAGAACAAAATGAACATAAGAATGGGTTGAATTTCTCAAGATGTGGGGGGGGGAAGAAGTTGTAGAACAAAAAAAATGAACATGATGAGTTTGAATTTCTCAAGTTGTAGGGAAACAAAAAAAAACTCTGACAAAATGAACAAAGCATGCAACTCGTGTGTAACTCAACAACCAACATGATGGAGAAAAGAGTGTGTGAAATGCATGGAGAGCATTCATAATGGAAGAAGTAGAAGGTGGGAAAGTTGGTTTTGAAAGGGAGGAGAAGGGGAGTTGGGGGTGGGGGGGGGGAAGGGGGGTGGGGAAAGAGAGAAAAGGGACAATAAAATTTGGTGGCACACGTATTAATGTGCGCTCCTTAAATCATGGCAAAATCGAAGGGGATTTTCGGTGCAGTATTTTAAATAGTAATGGCTTGGAAACTTCTTCTAACCCGGGACAGAGTCGGGTGCGTTACACCCGACCAGAGCCTTCACGGGGTCGTCGCTCTCCCCTTTAAGATAGGGCTTTGGAGAGCTTGCAATGTGCACTACGATGGCGGCCTCTCTCTCTCTCTCTCTCTCTCTTCTCGTCGCTGTTCCTTCTCTTCCGTTCTCTCTCTCTCCCCTTTTTTCTGCTGCTGCTGCGGTGCACCGCATCTTTGTAGGCTTTTTCTTTATTGTTTTTGTTTTGGGAGTTTCTTTTTGCTCTTTTTCTCTGTTTTGAAAGTTTCTTTTGCTTTTTGCCGATTTTGAAATGAGTCTTGTGTTTTGAACCTGAGACAAGAACAAGAACAAGACCTAGTAGTTTGTGGTTGGGGTCATGGCGTGGGTCTCAAGTGAAGAAGGCGCGGGCGTGAATGAAAGGAGGGAGGTCATGAAGGCCTACTTGTTTGCAGTTCAATGAGCAAGCAAAGCATCATGCTTGCTCATTGGATTGCGGACAAAGAGGCCCTCATGTTCACCCTCGTCAGTAAGCAAGGAACGGGAATCATCTTTCAGGTCGGAGGGTCTCTTCCTCCTGGCTGAACAGATCCGGAGCAGGTACGCTCTGCGGGTTCATTCGACTTGTGAAGAAGGAAACTCGAGAAATCGCGTCTATCGACTTAGCAAATTCGTGTCTATCTTGACTCCGTTCACTTAAAATCTCGTGTACATTTTGCTAGCTCGGTCTTTTATCTTATGTAGTCATTTCCAAGTATGTCCCACTTTCGTACCGACTTTGTTTTACTTATCATATGCGATGTGTACCTGAATCCCTGGACACTTGTTCTTGTGTTGATCGTGCCTGACTATGCTCTGGATCCGATGTATGTCTGAATCCCTGGATACATATTCTTGTGGTGATCATACCTGCCTACCGATCGGATCTTGCGGCACTCAGATCTGGTCGAAAGCAAGAACACACCGGCTAACTTAAAATGTATGCGAGGACATCGAAATCGGACAGTAGAGCTTAGGGAAGCTATGTCGGGGCAAGATGTCGTTCAATGAAAGGTCAGCCGGTTCCTAACGTCGCTATTTCGCTTACCGATGTTAGTGTTTTTCATTCCTATTCTGTTTTGCAGGCCAGTTTCTATTCTGTTTGCGGATCTGTTCCTATTCTTTACAGGTCGTGCCGAAGGTTTGGGAGGGTGACAGCATTTCAAGGCGAGCTGCAGGTAGTCATTTCCAAGCTTGTGAGGAAAGGGTTGCATTTTCCACCAGGTGGACATCAGTCTTCCAGCGATCTAGTAACTTTTGGTAACTCTTCTATTAGTGTTTGTATCTTTATTTTATCCTATAACATGTGAGTTCTTACACATGAGTGCTATAAGATGAATGTAAATCAATCACACCAATAAGTAGTTACATAATGTAACATTGAACAAAATCATATGGGTGGTTCAATCATCAATGTGATTAATATTCTACACGTGGTCAATGGCATTGCCTTTGATCAATTTAATCAATCGGTTCAGTTTTTCTTTTGTATTGTTGTTTGCTTTTTGTAATCAGCCACATGATTTGTGCTTCTATTCAATGTTGTAAATGAGGTTTCGTCTTTTAAATTTGCATCAATGTTGTGAAGTCCTGGCATCCATGTGTTACTATCATATGGTATTGCCAATTTTATGCGGAAGGTGAGGCCTGCGGATAGGGCATTGCCAGAATAAGGCGTCCGGTCAAGGCAGCATCCAAGGGCAGTGCTGAATTCTGGTAATGCCCCTTTCTAGGTCCTTACTTTGTGTAAAGACCTGTCAGAGATTTGCAGAGACCTTTAATCACATCAGAAAAACACCTAAGCCCTTATGAAATGTGTAAGGTGTTGCACCCTCCCTGTACCCTCCCAGAAATGGAAGATGACCTCCCTGTGTGTCAGGAGGATTTTTACTGATTTAAGATGCCCTCTGTATATCCAGAGAAATCTCTGACACGTCCTTCCAAATATGATCAGGTTCAAAGTGCATATGCTCCATTTCCATTCATGTAGTAAATTGTTCTCATGTTGTTAAGTGTAGAGTAAGGACTGAGAAGGGGGCTGTCAGGGGAATGTGGACATTGTGTGAGGTGGTAGTGCAGCACCTGAATTCCTAGAACTTCCTCATTAATCCTGGGTCTTTTGGCTGTTCATATGTGTGGATGTATTGTTGATCCATTTGGGCCTTTGGTGGACTAAATTTGGGTAACTTCACATTACAAAAGCTTAGAACATAAAAGGCTGCAAAGGTCTTTAATCTTTATGCTGGTTAAAGCTTGGCCATGGGCTGTACTGGAATGGGTTGTGCACTCAACGCTGCCTCGAAAGGCCCTTGTTTTGGTGTATCATACACTCAGCTCCACCTTATTCCGAAAAAATCTTCAGCCTCAGGCGCCACACTACATGTCGAAATAACTCTAATAAGAATGCTTCACAAAAGTACATAAGTTCCCTCTGAAGTTTTGCCAACAGGTAAGTACCCTGACCTGACACCGGAAGACAAGAATGTGCAGCTTGTGCTTCAATCAAGCATTCTTGAAGTACTCTGCTGGTTTCAATATGCTTTTGCAGCAACTCTCAAAATGGTGTGGCACAGCATTAGAAGCATAAATAAAATCATCACACACTTCCAGGAAGAACCTGATAATAAGGAAAATAAACACACTTTTCCTTGTCAATTCTGAGTGTTGCTATTTTGTGCAAGGAGGCTATCTCTACGAAATTGTACAAAGAGAGAGAGAGGAAAGACGAAAAAACTCTGCAACAAGTTCTCCATTCCATACAAGTTGTTGCGTTGTTGGCCAGCCGGAGTATTGGATCATTACAGAGCCCTAGTTGTACAACTGCATTGGCTGGGGCAACAATCGTGGCTGTTGCAACCAAAGATGAGGAAATGGAGACTGGAGCAGGAGAAGATCATGCCAAGGTGGGGCTTCTTCAAGACCAGATGTCTAATGCTGCTGTTGCCGAAGATTTCCTGGGAGGTCCTGCATTGAGTGTAGATACAGTCTTCCACTTTCCCCAAAACCCCACAGAATGTACGTGACACCACACATTCCTCTTGTTTCCTGTTTATCTGTGTCATTCCATATTATCTTAACTTGGATTGGTGGCCACAAATAGAGGTGTTTTGACAAATGTGTGTGCAAGTGCCTTGATTAGTTGAGCAAGAAAACATGTTCATAACTGCACCACAATGAGGGTGGCTGTGTGGGATGTAGAGATATTACTTGGAATCAGTAACAATGATAATCTGAGACTTTCTGGCCATTGATCTACAGATCTGTATTACTAAGCAGTGACATAATAATGCAATGTATGATATGTAAGAAAACATGTACTAAATGTGTGGTATTTACCACCTTCCACAGCAGGAGATTTGGGGATTTCTCCCTTTTCCTTGAGACAATTAGTAGAGGCATGTGTCTCTCACAATGATGTGTGTGTCCTTATGTTGTTGACTACAGTTGGACATCTCTTTTGCAACTAATATGTGTTTTGAGATAAATCTTCATGCATCTTTTTGTGGTGTTAGGAACTGGTATGTAAAGGTCTACGAGTGCAAATGTGGTTGCAGGAGATGAAGCGCGCGAGGTGGTATTGATCTGGGTCAGCCTAAATTTACCTTATGGTCATCATATCCATGTTCAAAATTTCACTGTGCAGGTATGCCACACAAAGGTTCTCAACTCATGTTTGTAATGCTGAGCTGTAATCTTTCTAATGCCACTTTCTATACAAAGTGCAGATGTTCATCTCCCATCAACTGATGCACCAGACATACCACATATAGGATCTTTCTTTAAAGCTAGAGAAGCATGATTCTGTGTTTGCAAATGACCCAATGCAAGAGTGTTTCATCTCCACTATTGGTATAATATGAATAGGGTGTCCAGGATGAAAGAGGCAGGAAGTTGACTTGTATTGTGTTTTGCAACTCTTGACCTCCAACATGCTGGTCAATAGAAGTGAAAGGAGAGAGCACCTTATCATTGAGCAATGTTATAGTCCTCAATGTTTTCCCATTCTCTGCTTCTCTGTCTGCTCTAAGCAATTTACCATAACTGATGAAATGTTGTGATACCATAATTTCAAATGTTGAAGTTGCCTTTATTTTCTGTGTTCCCTAATGATTCTACAGGAGGTGGTCCGTGCCTAATGGATGTGGTGGAATCAGCTGTTGGTGGCTACCTGCTTGGTAGTTTGCTACTATCATTGCTGGATCAAGGAAGTGGTTGAGAGTTCTGGGTGACAGCGTGGATGAGTTGTTTCATCAATATTTTGAGGCCTGTCAAGGGAGTTTCTGTCATGTGTTGTTCAACTTGGGTGGCAAAGACTGTGCATAAGAATTTGGACAAGCCACTCACCTGTGCAAAGGTACACAAGAGCACTTTGTCATGATCCTTGAAACCTTTCAGCTTGTATCTCAGATTTCCTGACACATTCGGATGTGAAGCTCAGAGTGCTTTATCATTTGACATAGCACCCCTGAAGGACCAAAACCAGTGTTTGATAAATATAATGGTGTGTACTTTTGATGGGCTATTCAGTTCCATCAATGGGAAACTTTTAGAGAACTCTATCTGAAGAGAGTGAAAAGTGAAAACCTTGATAAGAGTAGATAGACAAAGCAATGTAAATGAAGGCTTGATCGTTATGTTACTAACTATGGTAGGGAAGTATACCCGCAAGACCAAAAGTTTTTGTGAAACCAATCACAAAAATGTTGATCTTATGTACCTCACATGCAGCCAATTGCATTTATGTGGTTGATTTGATCCATGAACTCAATTTCATCCATCATTCTATTTTATTCATACGCTTGATGACTTGCATCATTAATTTCCTTCATGAACATAATTCATCTTATTCATACATAATTCAATTTCATGTTAGTGGAAAATTCCATCCACAAGGTTAATTTCATTGATTTGGTCACATTCCATCCCTCTATTGACAATTTTACCTTCATTGTTCATATTGTCCATGACATTTCATCAAAATGTTTCACATCTTTGGTGTACTTGAATGGAGAAGCTTATTTGACATCTTGTTTTGTTATGCATGTTGTCAATTTCTTTTTTTTAAACTTTTCCATTTTCTTCCTTTGTTGTTGATGAGGATGTTTTGTGGGATTTTCAAAGCTTTTGAGTGAGGCAACGTCACTCATCCGTATTTGAGATCTCAAATGACATCTTCATCTTGTTTTATGATGTTCTTTGTGATATGCGGTTTATTGGGTCCTGCCTTTGCAGGGACAGGGACTATTGCATTGGATCCAACTTTTGGAAGGTTTACCTTATTAGAACTGATTTCACAAGCACCGGTTTCTTTGATGAAAGTGTTTAGACTGTTTAGATTGGAACGAATTTTTTTGGTGTTCCGAGTGTGGACACAGTAGGTAGATGTACAACATCTTATCTATTGGCAGGGCTAGCGTGTTTGCGATGCCTTGTTTGATTTAGGTGCAAATATGCTTGTACAAATGAAGCTATCAAGGTTTTATAGAAGTTCAAATTTGTGTTTAATTTTATGCAAAGACACAATCTTTTGGAATGAAGTTCTTAAAACATTTATTTTGGATTTCAATAGAGTATTTAATGTTGAGTATTTTAGGATTTGATTTGGGTTGTGGTTTATGTATTTTGAGCTTATTTGAAGCCAATTAACACCTTGCAATAGAATAATGTAACATGTTTTGTCATTAGCTTTTGAACTCATTAACTCATGGAATAAATTCGTGTATATTATGACAAGCTATTCGGGGCTTAGTGAACCTCAAATTTGAGCCAATGAATGAGAGATGTTTGGGGTATTATGTGTGCATATGATGGATGGACATGTTCCATTGAAATGTATCCAAGTAGATGAGAAGTTCTACATTTATTAAGTGAAGTTTTTAGTTCGAAGTTGAACTATTGTAAAGGGTATGATCATTATAGGATGAATTCTTGTGACATTTATTTATAAACCAATGTCCCTCTATTTTATTGAACATGTTGATGACATTATGTAATACGATATTCATGAATGTCTTCAAGAACTAGGTGTTGATGGGTGATCACAATTCATGAGCCCTTTTTCTAGTGCTTCTTTTGTTGTTTCTTTGGCAATGTTTTGGATTCAATTTCTATTCTTTTGTCTCCCATACCAACTTATATTTGAAACTTTTGTCTCTTGCTAGGTTTAATCCATTGGCACTACTTCAAAAACATAGTTATTTTTTTATTAGCATTGTAAATAAACAACTATAAAGTCAAGTCCATTTGTTTGCAGTGACTATGTTTCATTTGATTAAAATCAAAACTAGATATGTTCGTTTTGACTAAAATTTTAAAAAAATCCAAAATGGACATTATTTTGAACACATATTGTATGTGCACCCATGTGAAATTGTCCAACTTGACTAATGTGACTAATGCAATTGAATCAATCATATATAAATATGGTTGATTTTGATTATAATGTTACTTTTCAAATGACGTGGAAATGTTAGAATATTAAAAAGTATATATTATTTAATTATTTGTGGAGTATACTATTATAAAAGAAAAATAAACTACAAATGTCATGTTTTCATTTGTTGTTTGTAATTATGCATAAAAAATAAATATAAAGGATAATTCAATTAAAATATAATGAAATGATATGTAAAAAACGGAAGATCAAACTGAATTTTTTAATTTAAATTTATTAAAAAATAGTATAGAACTAATGTACATGCAAAACATGAATTAATTTACTTTAAATTAGAAATTTAAAATTTAAAAATTGATTATATTTTTAGATTTTAAAACATATGAATTTTAATTATATAATCTCAAAAGTGAATTTCATTTCTTATGAAAAAAAAGAATATTAATCAAATAATTATATTTTTATTTCTTCCCAAATAAAAATATTCAAATTAATGTAATAGATTTTATATTTTGATAATTTAAAAAGTTATAAATTTCAATGTAATTATGAAATTAAAAATTAATTAAATTGAATACTAACATAAAAAATCTACATGTGTAATCAATTTCATTATGAATTACTTAATTATATAATAGGGTTTTACTATATGATATTAAAAAAATGTGTGTTTATATATTTTGTGATAACAATTTCTATCACCACCTAGGCTAATGGTTGGATGATTAAAAAAATTCTTTTAAAAAAGTTGGGATTGAGTCATGAATTTAATGTGATTATGTTCTAGACTCCTTATTTCAATCCAAAAAAATATTAGTATTATTATTATTTGGGTTCTGCATTGCTTCACACTACCAGTGATGATGATTAAATTATTTTGTGTGGACATAATAATTTTGTTGTAATCGATTTTATCTTTTCAAAAGATAATTTTTTGTAAATTTCACTATATGTCATTTTGTTCCATTAATATTTTTTTACATTTTTTATTTGGTAAGAAAAATGCTAATGAAAGTATGATTCATTAGAAAAGTTCACAACAAGATATAAATAAATTAAAACATTGAAAGGGTGCAAGATAGACAACAAAATACAAACAAAAAAAAGAAAAAAGAAATCCAAAATGGAATTTAATCCATGAGAAATTATAATTCGGAATGACTTTGGAATTGTCATAGTGATGATCACCAAAATACCCATCCTACATAAACTAGTTTCAATGAAACATTGTCACTAGAATTAGAAAATAATTTATTTTTTGTTTTTTATAAAAATGAATATTGTCACCTCAATAAATAGGTAATTTTAACCATCTCAATCATTTTGGAAAATCATCTTTAGTCATTTTAATCAAATAAACTTTGTCATATTTTTGGCAAAAACAATTGGTTCAATTTGATTTAAAACATCTTTTGTCCATTGTTTGTTCTAACTAAAATTTCAATCATAAGAACTAACATGTGCTAGTCATGTTGATCAACCATCATATAATTTATATCCTTTTGATTTCATGTTATTAAGAGATCTTTTTGCATGGTAGTTTTGTCCATTTATGCAAACATCAAGTCAAGTTTCTTGCTATAGTTCACATGATTTTGATAACTTTCAAATCATCTTTTTAAAGTTTTCTCTTCTTGGGCCATACCTACAACCTAAGTGGAGCCATGCCCTCTCCATTATGAACAAACTATACCTTTTTCTTCTATATTTGCAAAGGGACTTGCCAATCTAGCTTCTTTTTTTAGTGAATTTTTATGAGAATTTCTTAATAATCATGAAAATTGTTTTATTTTGGGAGTTCTAATGTAATTTTGTTGTTGGGTCGTTTGTGAACATGATGAAGGTGGAAAAGACCATACAATTGGAGAAGTACAAAGAATTGTTGGAAGATGGAAATGCCTTCAAACACTTGTTTGTTGTTCAACTTTTAAAAGCCTATGGTATTACAAACTGGAGTGAAAAAGAACAATTGCAAAAAACATTTAGAAATACAATTCAATAGATGCAAAAACAAAAAAATTGATGAATATCAAAGTTGAACATATTAATGAGTTAAGTACCCTAAAATCTTAATACTAGTCTAATTCAAGTTAGGGTACTAGTTAATTCATCTTCACTAACAAACTTGTTTGTTGTATTTACACAAAAGGTCAAACAAATTAGGAGAAAAAAATTTACCATATGTTGGTCAACAAGTTTTTGATATCAAATATATTTTTAATTTGGGTTAACTAGTTATTTTAGATTGTTTCTAATCTTTAAAGATTTTTCACCCAAAAATTGAAGTTTATGTAAAATATTAATTAGACAAAATAGTGTCAAAGTCATTGGTTGTTTTTATAACTATAGAATCATCACGTGGCAATCAATCATATACAAATGTATAAAAATATAATTGAAGATATTCTACTAGATGGGAATTTTGGAGTCAATGTTATCATAAATAGTTAATTTAAAATTGCCTAAGCTCAATTTGCACCTTTCAATTTGTGAATGGCAAATCAGACAACTATTAAACCTTTAGAGTTGATTTTCGAAATTTGTGAATATTTTTGCATGGTATTTCAGATAATGTCACCTTCATTGTTATGCATAATAGTGTACTTGAAATTTTCATTATTGTTGTTTTTTATCTCAAATTTTTGAAGAACAAATATTGTCCATGCAACATGCAAATTTTTTAGTTTGCCTGATTTCCATGTTTTGGTACCTCTTGTTTTTTAACACAGTTTGATTTTTTCACAAAAAATTTCAAATTATTATTATGTGGTTTATTTTCTTTGAATTCAATATTCAAGTGCCTACCACCACCTTGGGTACATTGTGCCATGGTAAAAACCATAAAATGTTTAATTTGCTTCTAAACATCACAAATGTGCCATGGTTAGATTAAATATGGCTCATTAAGAACTTTCATTGAAGATGACAAAGGTACCATTGTAGATGTTGGTCTAGGTTGCCGATTGGCCAAAAGGCCCTTTGACATTTGTATTTTACAATTTTTTTAAAAAATAAAAAATATTTATATAGCATAATGATAGGTAAATTGCAAACCAAAACAAATTTCAATGCACCTTTTGCTCAATTGAAAATTGAACTAACAAATAAACAAAAAAAACAAATGTCAAAAGGCTATATTCCCCAATAAAATTTCAACTATGACTCCTTAATATTTGTGATTGCAAAGAATGCAACAATCGATTAAAATTTAATTCCATGTGGGAAGTCAACAATTTTGTTACCAAATATTCAAAGAACACAATCAAGTTTGAGAAGACCCGTGGAATGTTACCTTGCCCATGTATATGAGTTCTATCTAGAGTGTATGGATTGTATAGTAGGGTTATTTAATAGTTTATAAAATTAATGCACTTTTAACATTTGTATATTTTTATGACTATTTTTTTTATCTCTATGTTTGTGTCAACATATCTTTCATAATTTTTTTTAAATTTGACATGTCGAAAATTAAATTATTCAAGTGCATAACAATCATTGTTGTTGATTTAAAGATTTTTCGATTTGGTTTAATTCTAAACATGAACATTTTTCAATGGTTGATTGAGTTTGATGAATTCAAATTGATCAAAAGTTCCTAGGTATGACAATTATAACTATTACAAAAACATAGTTTTATCATTAGTAGCATTGTAATTAAAATGATTATAAAGTCAAGTCCATTTGTTCAAATGATCGACTATGTTTAATTCCATTAAAATCAAAATCAGGTATGTCCATTTTGATTAAAAAAACTTCAACAAACATTATGTTGAACACGTGCAATACGTGACACTTATGTGGAGTCGTTTGACTTATTTAATGTGAATGAAATCAATCATCTAGACATGATTTGATTGTCAATATAATGCTACTTTTGATGATGAAACAATATTAAACTAACTAACTAACTATATATATATATATATATATAACTAAAACAAATGGAAATTTATTACAAATTTCATGTTTTCATTTGTTGTTTGTAATGTTTCATATAAAAATAAAAATAGGGAACAAAAATTGATATATAACAAAATGAAATGTGAAAAAATGGAATATCAATTTGAATTTTTGTTTTAATTTACTGAAAAAATAGAACATTACTAATTTACATGTGAAACTTGAACTAATGTATTTGAAACCATTAAATATTTTAGTAAATTTATAAAATTAAAAAAATGTGTAGTTATATAATGTCAAAATTGAAATGCATTTCATAGTGAAATTTTTATAACAATTTTTATTCAATAATTTTACGTGATTTTTCCCAAATCAAAATATAAAATTAATGTGATGTTTTAACATTTGGAAGTTTAGAAATTATAGAATTCAATTAAATTTTAACTTTAATAATTTTATTTTATTTTTAAGTATTCAAAATTAATGTAATATATATAAATTTGAAATTTTAAAATGATAAATTTCAATATAATTATGGAATTAAAATTGAATAACAATATTAAAGATGTACATGCCTAATCAATTTCACTATGAAGTTATTTCATTTGTAATAAGGTAATAATGTGAAATGTTCAAGAAATATGTATGTATATATATTTTGCAATAAAAAATTTGTTATCACATGAGTTGGTGGTAGGATGGTAAAGGCTTTAGGTTGTGGCTGAAAAGATGAAAGTTCAAATTTCATGAGCATGACAATTCATCATAGTAAATAGAAAATTATCAACTGTTGATGTGAAAAAAAATGAGGTGTTAGAGCCATGGGTTTAACACAACCTCATTTTTGGATTCATTCATAATTTAATCTCAAAATAATCATATAATATAATAAATACAATAACTTTTTAAAAAATAAAAAATAAAAAAATATTGTGACAAACATTAGTAATTTCAATCATCTTAGTCATTTTGAACAATCATTTTCAATCATTTCAATGAAATAGATTCAGCCAATTTTTTGTTTAAAAAGATTGGTCTATTTTGATTATAACATTTTTGTCCATTGTTTGTTATGACTAAAATTTCATTTGAATAAACCATCATTAAAAAATGTTATGGAACAATGAATAAATCTTGACTCAACAACAAGATTTAGAAAATCTAAAACCATCATCTATAGTTGCCAATTTTGTTGAAGGACCAATTATGTAACACTAAAAAATGGGAAGATTTTAAACAAAATGCAATATGTATATACAATCAATTCTAAATATAGTACTCTAAAAAACCCTTTCATTCCACAATGTATTTCACAACTCATAATCATTGTCAACACTAGTTCAAATTTGCATTGAACATTTTTCTAATCTTTAATAAGGATAATAAAAGAATATACATTAAACAATTGTCACAACCATAGATGTGGTTCAAACAACATGTTTGAATCCCTTCAGTTGATGCAGGAAGCAATGCAAAAGAATACAAGCTTTAAAAATAAATTGAAATCCAAATATAATATATAACAACATAGAAATATGTTGCATATGGGTTTGAAAGAAAACCAATATTGAATCTAAAAACAACAACAATAGCAAGATACAATATTTTGAAAGGGCATCTATCATTGGATCTCTTTATATTTGAATTAGTTGTATATATATATATATTGACAACAATTTTGCTACATCATTCCATCTAGTGGCATACCATTTTTTTTTAGTGCTTTCAAAAACACGAATTTAATTATTATTTTTATAATTATTTTCCTACACATCTAGAACATCCATTTCGATTTGTTTTGCTTTTTTGCTATTGCTATTTTTTGTTTTTTCTCTACAAATAAGCAATGCATCTTTACTTGACATTAGTAGGTATTTATAATTATATTTTTCTATTTATTCATTTTGGTGCGAAAGAGAGGTGACCTTGTATGTTATATATATATATATATATATATATTATTTTTTTTCATGGGGTTTGTAACTAGAGCAAATTACAAGATAACATGAACAACCCTAAAAATAGGATAGTCCAAAAGACATGTTCAATATTGACGACAATACTAAGTGCCGATTTCAAATTGTGTGCAGATGGGTGCTCCAAGATTTAAAAATTCATTCCAATAAATATTGACCTTTGGTGTCCACCCATCTTTAACTTGTATATATCAAACAAGGTGGGTGGGGAGGTGGGGAAAGGAGACATTGTATGACTAATTCATAGTTGTCACTCTAAAACTATTTGCAAATCAAATTTATCTTTGGCTTAAAAGAACTCTACAACTTTTCAAAGGTTGTTGGGTCTCTTCAAGTAGGGAGAAGACATTATATATACATGGATGTTGCAAACAAGGAAAATTGCACAATAATTTGATTAATTCTCTCGAATGTAGGCATGGAACCAAAGTTTGAGATATTATATCTTCCATGTGATAGATCTTGCGATTTTCCCACTTTTGTGTTTATGCATGAAACCATACAAAACCATCAAGAGATTAATAAATGTAACAATGCTTTTCACAAGTTGATATTGTTCAAGCTTTTGATGCATAATGAACGACCTTTACATGGATTCATCATTGTAATGTGCAATGCCAATCAATGTGTTCATTGTATATGATGCTTCACTTAAGTGTGATAATTTTCTACAACAGTTATTGGTTGTTCTTTTATTGTTCTTCAAGTATAATTTGTAGCACAACAAAGTGGGATTGGCATGATTGAGATATCTCCATAGTTTTTCTTTGATGAAGTGAGGCGTTGCAAGCATCCATAAGTTTGTTTGTATGCATTTATAAGGTGAATAACAAAAATGATGTCCAAAACATAGCTAGAGGAAAGGGGAGGGGATTTTAGGGTTTAAGGTGGGGTAATGATTCAGCATTTTAGGGTTTAGGGTTTAAGGGGTCCTCATTATAGCGCAGAAGAATTTGCATATTGAGATGTGCGCAACGAACTTTTGCTTTTTTTTTGCCGTTGCATTTCTCGGTTCGTTTTCCATCGCTCCACTTGTTGACAGCAGCAGTCTGAGTTTACAAGCCCATTACATGGAAATAATGTCTTTCCAGGTTTTGGGTAGTGGCGGAGTTAGCGTCAGGGCTGCTGCTGTTGTTGTCGCGGATTGAGCAGGTTTTGGAGAAGAAGGGCAGAGAGGATGTGGCATCGACATTCTATGCGCAAGCTGGGCCGCACTTCTAGCCATCGTTGGGCTCTTCTCAGGTTTTGTTGTATTTCTTCTCTTTTTGGTCCTTCACATTTCATCTCTTTCTGTTGTTATTTCTCTACTAGCACCGAGGAAATACTACCTGAAGTGGATTAGGGTTCCTGGCCAGATTGCAAGTGGTTTTGTTTTTGGGCGAAGATCTTTTCAACGCATATGAAGATCGGATCTCTTCTCTCTCTCTCTCACTATATGATTGCTTTGCTGCTAGGTTTTCACATGTAGCTTTCAAACCAGCTATGATTACAGAGTGCTATAAACCTGATTGTCCAAACTGTTGGAAACATTTGTTGGCTGTAGTTCTATGCTCTTGAAACTTGAAGTTTATCATGAGAAGAACATTGCATGTTATGGGATTGGCAAGAAAGGAAGTCATGGCACTGGGGGGGGCTTGGACATGGTCTGAAATGCTCACAAAAATTGGGGTCATGGGTGCAGGAACCTTGTGTCACAGCTGGTGCAGCATGAGCGCCTTGAGACAACTGTGCCAAAGGTTTTCCTTCTCTTTGTCTTCTGGCATTCTTGATTTTATCTTTGGTTTTGTGTGCAGACAGTAATGTTAGCAAAACTTGTAGGGTTGAATGAAATGAAAATAAAACCATTGTAATTACCTCTGCAGTTTTGGGATGTTTGAAGGTTGTATTTGCAAATTTGAACTGAACATGCAAGTATCTCCATCAAGAAGATTTCATGTAAATATAAAGGATGACAAGTGCAAGATTACTGCATCTGAAATTAGAGCTCTTAAGGAACATAAAAATATGGGGGAGAGTTTACAGACATGCATCTGTAGATGGTCATGTTTCTAGGTTATAATTTAACTTATTTGGTATTCAGAAGCAAGTTTTCCAAACGAAATGATCATTGTTGCCACTTTGTAAGTCCAGCCTTCTGCAACTGTTGGAGTGAATTGTTTCCAGTATGTACCTGGCATTGCAGGCTAAGGAATTGAGGAGGGTGGCAGACAACATGGTGCAACTTGGAAAGCAGGTGCATCTTTTGCTGATGCTAGAAGTTTGATGAGTTGCAGTCTCCTTCTCAGTTGTCACTAACAATGTCTGCAACCCTTGTTTCATTCTAGCCTACCCCTCTACAAGCAGGCATTTTGTTGCAGATTAAATGAGGATATCATTGAAATTTTTTCTTAGTTGTATTACTGTCTCTTGATTGCTAGCTGGACAACATCAAAATTACTGAGTCTTCTGATAGCTTCTAGAAATGCAACAGAAACTGAGGACACAGATGTCTGTAAAAAATTCTTTACCCCAGAACTTGGGTGGATCTTTCAAAGCTTCTCTACACCCACTGTTGGGAGCTGATGAAGTCTGCGGGGGAGTTTGGCAGCTAGTCACTGCCATTCATAATAAGAAGCTGAATGTTTGATATTTGTTGATTGACACTCACAAGGTTATGTCTGCCATGCTCATTTTTGTCATGTTTATTTTGGTGTGGCCAGAACTGAAATAACAGTTTTACTTTCAAACTGCTTTCAAACTCTCATAGATATTTTGCTAGCATTTGTCTCTTGGAATATAGGGTACACTTGCTGCAAGGTGAAGAGCTGCTGGTGTCATTCATGGTGATTAAAATCTACACAAAGTCCTCTCAGAGTTGGCACTGCACTACAAGTTAGTCCTGATGCAACCCTGAAGGCACTTTCTTAGTGGGACTTGATTGGAATGGATGTCATTTGTTTAAGTGTAGGGTAAAGCTACAATTAGTGGTTGACTGGAGACCATTCCCAAAATAAGGGCCCCAACTACCACCTTGTCCTAGGACCCATATTTTGGGGATGTCTCTACCCGTAGGCCTTGCCCACCACACGGCAAACCTTATCATAATCATATGTAGATCACAAGGCAGTAGGAAGGATCTTATGCCTACTATTTAGGAATGGGAGGGACCTTACACCTATAAGTAGGCCATGGCAAAAGAGTCCTTCCACTCATGGTTACTAAATGTGTGTTGCTTTTTGTCCCATAAAGAATATTGTTTATCCCATAGCTGATGTCAAAGTGTATTGTTTCTAGCTATGTCTGAGATGCATGCAACATTGGGTTAACTTCAATGACTGGTGTGCAATGTAGAGATCGAGCTGGGGGACACACACGAGTTCTGATAACAAGAGTTAGGCAAGGAGATGCAGCCACTATGGGCTTCATAGAGTAAGTCATGGGCTTGTTGGGTGTTTGGAAATGATGATATCAATTCAAGTTTTAGGCAGCAGTGGGACAAGGCAGTAACTGCATCAATATTTCTACATATGGTAGTGGCTATGTGTTCTGGGGATTTATTTAGTCAGGAATTGCTGCTTAAGATCCAGATGAAAGTACTGCTTTATCACAGCAAATATGTGACAATGTCTTGATTTCTGATTCAATTTTCCATGTGCACCAAAAATCCCCTCCTCTGGTTGTTCAAGTTGTGTTCAACAATTAGCACTTTCAACAATGTAGACAGTCACAAAAATGGAGAAAAGTAAACCTGAGAGGTGGCTGCTGAATGTGGGTTGGTGGCAGGTTTGTTGATTGTCCAAATGAGTTGAGGGTATCAAAGCCACCATGTCCACCACCATCCCCAAGACTTCCTCTTCCTCAATGGCTTACAATCTCATCATGCCCATCAGTGGGCTCCTACAAGTTCTGGTCTATAGAAGAAGATTACATGGCAAAGGATGATGACATTCTATCTTTTGTACATATTCCTGTTCTCCAATTCTTGTTTTGCACAATTGGTTTCTGTCCTATGGTGTGGTGCAACTTTCAGTGTCTGCCTAAGGTGATTATACCTGTATTTGAGCTCTTTTGAAACCATGTTGCTCTATCTTTGCAAATCATTCGTCTACTTAGATTTAGAGTTTTCACTTGCAGTGACAAATGCACTGTTATGTTGGCAGGGCGAGTTTGTGGATGGACTAATTATTGTTGACATTCTGGGCAATTAGTAATATATCTTTCCATTATCTCTGTAAGAAGAAATATATACCATTTTACCCTTCCTGCAGACCAAGCCCTTTTCAAAATTTAAACCAGCAGACAGCAGCAGTAGAAAACAGTACCTGTGACTCTTCTTCACCAGTGAGCCTTTGTGATGTGCTATGATTGCACTGGAAACAACATACGCATACTTGGGAAGAAGCATCCCTTCCCATTTCAGTACCGTTCCTCCACAGAATCAGAAATGTTGCAAATTATGGGTTAGCAGATCAAGTGCCGTTACCATCTAACATTGCTTAGCTGAAGATAGCTAAAGCTTTTTTGGTTGCTCACACAAGCTGGAATGAAGACAGGGATACAAGACTAAAGTTCAACCTAATAGGGGGTCTGGAACATATACTGTCTTTGAGTATTCAAGACTGGTGAAGAAGGGGATACAAGTGTTGTCAAACCTAATTGGGGTCTTCAACATGGGCTGTCTTTGAGTATACAAAGCTGGTGACTACTTTACAAACAGGGTACTCACAACTCTCTCAAGAACTGCATCTTGGACTACTGAACATTGGGATGTAAAGGCTTGCTCTCGTTTACACTAATTTATGGCTTTGACATCTTCTTTGAAGCTGCATTTTGGCCCTTCTTCTATCAAATGAAACGCTTTGTAGTTATACACTCAATTGTTTCTAACCTAGTGTGTTAGACCTTTAAAGGTTTACACCAAATCTGACAGGCACATGGTATGCTATTAGGACACTTTGAGAGGCAATAATGTATGCGGAAAAATAGGTTAGCAGTATTGGAAGGCTCCCTTGACTGATTTACCCATGAATAGTGGTTGGCAATGGGGAGGAGGGTTTTATCCTTTGGTCCTCATAATGGTGATGGTGCCATTGCCTTCTGTATGGATCTTGGTACAAGCAACAACAGACTTGCCAGAAAGACCTGACCCTGACTGAGTTGCAGGCCTCTCATTCTCAATGGGGAGTGGTCCCTGCACAGGCCTTGGTGGAGGGCTTAGCAGCCACTTGTTGATGTCATTTAGGGTCACTGCCCCTTCAGCACTGTATGGCTTCAACAGTGCAAAGGGATATGCAACAGGTGTTGATGACTTCAGTTTAAATCTGCTTGCATCAGTCAATGGTTTTCGACCTGCAAGCATCCATTAAGCATTTTAGTCTACAGCTACAGACTTGAGTGAGGATGAGCCTTTGTGAAAGTCCAATGTCAAAATGCAGAAAATAATTGATTCATTCTCATACTTACATCACTGGGGAGCTCATACAAAAGTAATTATTTTGAGGATAGCATTACCAGAAAGGGGTGGCTTGGAAAAGGGTGTCACTGGACCCTGCAACATTTCAGCTTCTGGTCGATGCTGTGGCTGCCAAGGTTGTGAACAACTCCCTGCTAGGATACCATACAATCTACTTTTATTGGTTTGATGACATTCCCCTCAAGCAAAAGTGCTCGATACTTGCCATACACATAGTCTAAAATAGTACACCACAGGTCTTCACATGGTTAACTATTGTTTTAGAACACTGAAGGGACAGTTACCTGTATTGAAGTCAATGAGAGGCGGCACAGATGTTTTCCTGAGAACAACAGCAGACATACCATCAGCTCACTGCAGAGGTGGTCCCCAATACTCTGATAACCATACAAGAGCAAGTTTTCTGCAAACTGAATTTGTCAAGGTATTTCTCAGAATTCCCTTTAGGATTACAGCTAGATTTTTTCGATGTTTCGGTGTGCTATTGTTCTCTCGTACTCTAGAACTTGCAGCAAACGGATCTGCCTTCATTCACAGAGCATGGATTTCTACAGTTCTACAGAGAACTGTAGAAATCCTATTCTTCAGACACCTCCCTCACCAACCAAATTTGGAACAATGCCCATGAACATTTTCATTTACAGGAATCTAGGGTTTTCTCCCAAAGTTACTTTATTCAAAATCCACTTGGTTTGGGCTCTTGCAGTAATGAGCTATGCACATGAACTTACATTTCAGATATGTCTAGCATTGGAGCAGTCTGAGGAACCTTGGTTGCCTCCATTGGAGGATGAGCACTATTATTGCCCATGTTGTTTCTCTCAAAGCACCTCACCATCCATTTATCACCCAGTTGTTGAGCATTTGCAACTGCAGGTCCAGTGGCATCATCTGCAGCCATCAAAAGAACAAAGCTGTGTAGTGTTTGCTGATGTCAAAAAAAATAGCATGAGCCAATTATGCAACCAGCCTTATTACATCAGACCTTGTAAAGAGATAAAAAGACGCATACCATTTCTTGTGTACCATAAGGGACTTGCTGCTGTGAATATAGGCATTAAGTAATCGTCTGAACCCGGAATTGAGGGGTTTACACAGTTCTGTTTCAGAGTACATCACCCTATCATATTAGGCTCCATCAACATACCTGTGGAAATTCACAATCTAGTGGCAGCCCCCATGTTGATATCGTCTGAGGTTGGAGGGAGGGGATATGAGATATGGATATATCATCTGACCTCAAGACCTGATGGTAGTACAGAAGTGAAGGATGGTGAATCTGTTGGGAGGACGTCAGTTCTTGCTCCAGTGAATTGCAGCATCCTCCGCCGTTTATATCGCTCACCAAGTTGGACACCATAGTCAGACGAAGAAGGAGAGCCCTGACTGTTGCTTTCTGAATCACCACAAAGAGCAAGCAACCACAGAACATTTAAGTGTTGGCCTAAGAGGATGCACATCTGAAACTGCAAGACAAAACCAAAGGCATTGGGTGTAGCTCTCAGAGCAAATTTCACTATTGAATTTGTGCCCTGTAAGGACATGAAGAATGCAGTTCTGTCTTTAGTTCCTTAACAGCTTTTGCACCCATTGACTATTTGCTTGTGTGGGTGGAGGAGCCTCTCTGCTTTCGACAAAAACAAAAAGTCTCATTTTGTTGCAGACTTCATCAGGTTGAGCAAAGTGTTGTTTCTTTAACCTTGATTATCCATGGAGAAGAGTGAGGGATTGGAGTATCTTGAATCTGAGCCTGGAGGTGGAGGGAACAAGGCTTGTGGGTCCCCTTCATTTTGAGTAAAATCATCCCAAAATGACCTAGAGATGGCAGCTGCACAAATCCAAAGAACAATTCACACAACCCACAGATGAGGAGGGTACACTTCCAATACATTGTTGTAGGGTTTAACAGCTGATGCTTTGTTTCTTCCCAGGTCTCTGCACTAGATCTATTGATCACAGCAGCTATGGAGTTGGTAAGTTTTTCTAAGGGTGTAAAGAGTGTGGAGAAATTTCAAAACAATATCAGACAGACCTAGAGGAGAGTCCGAATCAAGCTTCAATGATGAATGATCCTGCCAGTACCAAGGTGTATCTGCTGTTGTGTGATCATCATCATCATCCCTTCTTCCTGCCATCATCTGGTCAGCATGAAACAGCAAGACTCACACATGCAAAGCTATAACTCCGAAACCCTTCTTCATCGTGTGTGTGTGTGTTTTGCTCCGATCCGAGTAGAGTGAGTAGTCAGAAAGTCTAGCTCATCTCCATCTGGCAGAGCCGGGGGCGGGGGGGGGTTGCTCACGCTGTTGTGCTCGCCTTTTGTCTGTCCTCTTGGGAACACAGATCCAAGGCAAGAGAATGCAGTTCCAGGTCTCCGAAACGTCTTGAAGAAACGTCCGCAAGCAAGAATGTCAAGGCTTCTGCTGCTTCTGTTGCTACTGTTATAGCTCAAAGAGTGATGATGGAGCCGCAGTTTGATGATGGAACCTCAGGCCACTTTCACGCGAGTAATTGACAACAGAATTCAGGAAGAAAACAACACAAGGAAGCAGTCTGTCTATATGGCGACGATCCTTGGCGGGATTCTTTATTTCAAGGATCGCCGCCAAGAGGCTCATAGGGAAGCTCGAAAACCTTTATGGTGCTACCGGGATCCTGAAGCATGGCAGGAAGATGCGGGTCAAGTAGACAAAGAAAGTGCGATCCGGAATTTGTGCAAAGTGGAAGAATGCCTTCTCAGGAGCAACAGCAATAATGCTGCTACAACAACAACAACAATAATGAGAGTTGCATTTCCCTTCCAATTGATTGGTTGGAGAGAAGAGTTGCAAACGCGAGGAAGAAAGAAAAAAGAACCAGATCCACAACTTTTGCGAAAGCGAGCAAACAACATGTACAAGAATCGGCAATGAAATCAATCACACAATATGAAAAAACTATAACAAAACAGATTTTTTAAAAAGCAACCAAAACCAAACACACAACAACAAAGAAAAAGAAATGTTGAATTACACAGACAACAAACAAACAATGAGAGCTCCAAATTCCCCTAAAAAAACACAGAGTCTGAAGGAAAAAAACAACAGTGCAACAACAAACGAAGCATATGAGTTCATAAGAATTGGGATACAAAATGTGAAGAAGAAGAAGGAGGAGGAGGAGGAGGAGGAAGAAGAAGAAACCAAACAAGAAAAAGAGGGAAAACAAAAATAAAAAAGAGGGGGGAAAGGAGAGAGAGAGAGAGAGAAGAAAACAATAGTGGATAGGCTACCTTTACAGTAGTATAAAGAGAAAACTAAAAATGCACAAGAAGAGCAGCGAGAAAGGAAGAAAAGAGGAGAGAGGAGAGAGGAGAGAGAGAGAGAGGGAATGGAAGGGAGAGAGGGAGAAGGGGAGAGAAGACGGAGGGGGGGGGGGGGGGAAGAAAGGAGGGGAAGAAAAAAAAGGCCAAAGCAAACGCTTATTAAACCTCCAACTCTCTGGTTTTTTTTTTTTCCCCCTTCTCTCGTCCCTGCCCGCCCTCCTTCCGGGCAGCTTAAACCCTGTCCTCCCATTTTTTTTTCCTTTTGTGGAATTTAGTATTTTTCCTTTTTTTTTTGTTTTTATTTTTGTTAACTTTTTTATTTGAAAAAAAAAAAAAAAAAAAAAAAAAAAATAAAAAATAAGAGA